>Ga0207691_10000777_pt1 | contig 31597 bp, 30 predicted proteins | sample KBSM13metaG_FD_184327 | JGI IMG/M metagenome (GOLD analysis project Ga0207691, IMG submission 184327) | Miscanthus rhizosphere microbial communities from Kellogg Biological Station, Michigan, USA - KBS M1-3 metaG (SPAdes) (version 2) | ecosystem: Host-associated > Plants > Roots > Rhizosphere >...
AGTCCCAGGATCGGCAGCAGGAGCGGGATGAATCCGTAGCCGCGGCCAAACAGGGACCACACTGTCTCATGCGGGAAGTTCACCGAGTCGAACACGCTGAGTGCTCCCACCACCAGGACGCCCACAAGCTCCACCAGGACTGCCGCCACCGAGACCTTGAACGCGGTGCGCCCCGGCTTCGCCAGCGACACCGTGGCCACGACGTAGACGGCAGCGGCGAACGCGGACAGCAGGTACGCCAGCGGCGCCTCGGAAAACTTCGTGAGAATCTGGTAGCCGGCCCGGGCCGTCGCCGAAATCGCGAAGATGGCATAGACAGCAATCAACAGCCGTCCCGGCCCGGTGTTGCGGGTATCGGTCGTCGCCGGCGCAGTTTCAGTCGCCCCAGTGCCCGGCGCCGCGGTTTCCGCCGGCGCAGTGTCGGCGGATCCAGCGTCCGCCGGCCCAGGGGTCCGGGACGCCGGCGCCGCCGGGTTTCCGGTGCCGTCGTGCGGGGAGTTTGCGCTCACGTTTTCTGCCTCTTCCATCTCAATACCAGATCTGGTTCATGCGCGCCGCCATCACCAGGGCGGTGACGCCGACGGCGGCCAGGACAAAGTTGCTCCAGCGGGTCCGTTCCAGGATGGACCAGTACACGGCCCCGATCGGGAGGATCAGCGCCGTGGCCAGATAGCCCCAGAACTCCCAGGACTCTCCCGCGATCCGCTCGCCGCTGGCCACCCGGACAATCGAACCCCCCAGATAGACCAGGAGGGCAAGTTCGACGGCGGCCACCGACAGTATCGTCGTGTCGTTGGGCGCCTTTTTCAGGAGGCCCGCGACGACGCAAATGATGCTGGAGAGCAGGCCAACCACCAGAATGATGTAGAAATACGCGTCCACTACTGGCCGGCCAGCTTTTCTGTGGGCTGCTTGTCGTTGCCCGGCTTGCCGTTTCTGGGCTTTTCGTTGCCGGGCTTTTCATTATCCGGTGCGAAGACGAGCACAGGTTTGGCGTAGCTTCCCGCATCGGCCAGGAGGGCCACGAGCGAACCGTCCGGCGCGAACGCCGCTGCCGGTTTGTCCGCGGTCGCTGCCTCGGGTGTGCCTGCGGTTGCTCCGGCTCCGATTCTGCGGCCGAAGGAAATCTCGGTGGTTTCCGCCTCGCTGAGTTCACGGTTCGGCATGAGTGCCCGTGCGGCGTCCGAGATTTCCAGGACATCCAGCGTCTCGGCCAATTGTTCGAGGGTGTGCGCCTGATCAAGGGTGTATGGACCCACTTGAGTCCTCCGCAGTGCAGTCAGGTGGCCGCCGACGCCGAGAGCATCGCCGAGGTCGCGGGCCAGGGCACGGATGTAGGTACCGGAGGAGCACTCCACGGTGACGTCGACGTCGAGGGCCTCGCCGTCGTGGACGGGACGGGTCTCGTGGATCTCAAAGCGGTGGATCGTTACAGGCCGGGCTGCGAGCTTGACCTCTTCACCGGACCGGACCCGGGCGTAGGCGCGTTCGCCGTTGACCTTGATGGCACTGACGCTGCTGGGAACCTGCTCGATTTCTCCGGTCAGTGCCTCGACGCCGGCGCGGACGGCGTCTTCGGTGACCCCGGCGGCGCTGCGGGTAGCGGTGACCTCGCCTTCGGCGTCGTCCGTCACGGTGGACTCACCGAGCCTGATGGTGGCCGTGTAGGTCTTGGACGTGCCCACGATGTAGGTCAGCAGCCGGGTGGCCTTGTTGATGCCCACCACCAGAACGCCGGTGGCCATCGGATCCAGTGTCCCGGCGTGGCCGACCTTTCGGGTACCGGCAATCCGCCGCATCCGTCCAACCACATCGTGGCTGGTCCAACCTTGCGGCTTGTCTACTATCACCAGTCCAGAAAGCACGCCTCCCAGTATATGCGGGCCAGCCCTGCCCCGACGCCCACCGTCCCGCCGCCACCGCGGACGCCGGGCGTTAGGATGGCAGACATGCCCGAGCTTGCCGCACATGTCCGCGACGTCCCGATCAACCAGATCCGCGAGATCACCGAAGCCGCCTGGGGAACGCCCGGTGCGATCGTGCTGAGTATCGGGGAGCCGGGCTTCGCAGTCCCCCGCCATGTCCTCGAAGCCGGCATGGCGTGCCTGGACCGGGACGAGACCAACTACACACCGAACGCCGGGATCCCCGCGTTGCGGGAGGCCTTCGCCGCCCGCTTCCGTGAACACAATGCGACGCCGGTCGGCGCGGAGCGTGTCTACGTGGTCGACGGCGCCCAGCAGGGCCTGCATTTCGCCATGAGCCTGTTGCTCTCCCCCGGGGATGAGATCCTCATCCCAAATCCCGGCTACCCCACCTTCGCGATGACGTCCAGCCTGCTGCACGCCGTTCCGGTCCGCTACCCGCTGTACCCGGAGCACGATTTCCAGCCGCGGATCGAGGACATCGAGGCGCTCATCACGCCCCGCACCAAGGTGCTGATCCTGAATTCCCCGTCCAACCCGCTCGGTGCTGTCCTGGGCGAGGATCTGACCCGCCGGCTCGTGGAGCTGGCGAGGCGGCACGATCTGTGGGTCATCTCGGACGAATGCTACGAGGCGTTCACCTACGATGTCCCGCACGTCAGCCCGGCCCGCTTCGACAGCGACGCCCCAGGCGAAGCACGCGTTTTCACCTCGCTCACGCTCTCCAAAACCTACGGGCTGACGGGACTGCGGATCGGTGCGCTGATCTGCCCGCCGGGGCTGGAACAGAAGATGAACAACGTCATGGAGTCGATCGTGTCGTGCGTGGCCTCGCCGTCGCAGTACGCCGCGCTGGCAGCGCTGACCGGTCCGCAGGACTACGTCAGCCACGCCCATGCCCACTACCGGGCCAACCGCGACGCGGCCTCGGCGGTGCTGCGCGCCCGCGGCATCCCCTACCTCGCGGCCCAAGGCGCGTTCTATTTGTGGGCGGACGTCTCGCATGCCAGTGGCGGGGATGTCCGGTCATGGACGCGCCGCTTCCTGGCGGACTCCGGGGTGGCCTTTGCCCCCGGCACGGCGTTCGGCTCGATCGGCGAGGGCTGGATCCGGATCGCGCTCTGCGGCAGTCAAGCCGATCTGGTGGAGGGCCTCGGGCGCATCCCTGCGCGCGAGCCTGCGGGCACCGACGGGTCAACCGGCCCTATCGCCGGCGAAGCTGGCGCCCTAGCCTGAGCTCACGGCGATTCCAGGCCTGCCCGGTGTACTGGCTGCGGGCTGGCCCGACAGGGCGCCGCCGATTTCCGGCCGAGGGAGTACATCGTGTGGTGGCAAGACCTGTTGTGGGGTTTCTGGAATGGGCTGACGGCATGGATCGTCCTGATCGCCCATGTCTTCGGCTTCTGGAGTGAATTCCCGTTCTACAACTCCGCCCGTGCGGGAAACTGGTACGACTTCGGCTACCTCCTGGGCATGGGATCTCCCGTGCTCGGCGGCGGGCTGGGAGCCCGAGGACGCTCAAGACGCCGCTAGGCAGACAGTGCGGCGTCGAGCCAGCTGCGAAGGGCGGCCGACGGCGGCGCACCGGCCTGGCGGGCTGCCACCGCACCGTTCTTGATGACGAGCAGCGTCGGGATGGCCTGGATATCGAACCTCCGGGACAATCCCGGGGAGGTGTCGACGTCGACCTTCACCAGCTTGAACTTTCCAGCCCGCTCCACGGCCAGCTTGTCCAGCACCGGGCTGACCATTCGGCACGGCCCACACCACGCCGCCCAGAAATCGACGAGAACCGGAACGGTTGATTGCTCCGCGACAACCGGGAAGTCGGCGTCGGACGCCGTCACGATCCAGGCAAGGTCCCGGCCGCAATTGCCGCAGCGCGGGTGCCCGGCAGCGGCCGCGGGAATCCGGTTGGTCTTCCCGCAGTGCGGGCATTTGGTCAGGCTGGACTCCACGGCACTCCGCCACCTTTGCGCATAACTGCGGTCATTGATGCTTCCATAGTCGTCAACCGTGGCCCGGCCGTCCACCTCCACGCCGCTCCCGGACAGACTCGAGGCGGTTTTCACCCGGATCCCGGGTCACCGGCAACGGCAGCTGGATCTTTCCGAACGGATACGACAGCAGGGGCCGGATCCGTTACCGGTTCCGGCCCCTGCTGTTGAAGGCATTCCTACTTGTTGCGGTCCTCATCGATTGCGTCGTTGTCGATGAGGTCCAGGTCCTCTTCGTCAAAGTCGTCCTCGTCGAGCTCCACGTCCTGCGGAGTGTCACTCTTGTAAGGATCGGCGTCGCCGGCGTGCTTTGCACTTTCGGCAAGCGCGGCCACCTCGGCGTCGCGCTTCTTCGCCGCCCGGAGCAGCTCCTCAAGGTTCGAGGCGTTGACGGGGATCTGGTCAGCCACGAACTCGAGCGTCGGAGTCAGCCGCACGGTGATGTTCCGCCCGACTTCCTGCCGCAGCACGCCCTTGGCTTTCTCCAGCCCCTTGGCGGCATCGGCCTGGGCCACTTCGTCACCGAACACGGTGTAGTAAACAGTTGCGTGCTGCAGGTCGTTGGTCACCCGCGAGTCGGTCACGGTGACGCCTTCCAGGCGGGGATCCTTCACCCTCCGGCCCAGCGCCTCAGCAACGACAACCTTAATCCGCTGCGCCAACTTGGCAGCCCGTGCGGGATCAGCCATTTCCACTCCTAAAAATTTGGATGTACGACGGCGCCGTAACGGCTGCCGTACACCAGTTGGGTTTTCATGCCACGCGCCTAAGGCGAGTCTACGACGGACTCCCGTTGGATTCTTCCGGCGGCTCCTTGGAGCCGTGGAGGGGGCCCGGGAGTGGCATCGGGCCTGCCGGAGCTGGGTGGCCGACGTCGTAAGACGTCGGCCACCCAGCGTAGGGGCGGGGCCCCCTCTACGGCGGAAAAGTGCAGGGCCGCCGGAAAATCCAACGGCCCCGCACCTGTACTGCTAATCCGACTTAGACGCGCGGCTTCTCGCGCATCTCGAAGGTCTCGATGATGTCACCTTCGGTGATGTCGTTGAACGAGCCAAGACCGATACCACACTCGAAGTCCGTGCGGACCTCGGTAGCGTCGTCCTTGAAGCGCTTGAGCGTCTCAACGGTGAGGTTGTCACCGATGATCTTGCCGTCGCGGCTGATGCGGGCCTTGGCGTTGCGCCGGATAACACCGGAGCGGACGATCGAGCCTGCAATGTTGCCGAACTTGGAGGAACGGAACACTTCGCGGACCTCGGCGGTGCCAAGCTGGACCTCTTCGTACTCCGGCTTGAGCATGCCCTTGAGGGCTGCCTCGATGTCATCGATTGCTGCGTAGATGACGGAGTAGAAGCGCATGTCCACGCCTTCGCGGTCTGCCAGTTCGGCAACACGCTCGGCGGGCTTGACGTTGAAGCCGATGATGACGGCGCTGTCGACCGTTGCCAGGTTGACGTCGTTCTGCGTGATCGCACCGACACCGCGGTGGATGACGCGGAGCTGGACACCCTCGCCGACGTCGATCTTGAGCAGCGCGTCTTCGAGGGCTTCCACGGCACCGGACACGTCACCCTTGAGGATGAGGTTGAGGGTGTCGATCTTGCCATCGGCGACGGCCTGGTCGAAGTCTTCCAGGCTGATGCGCTTGCGGCGCTTGGCCAGGGCGGCGTTGCGGTCGGCAGCTTCACGCTTCTCGGCGATCTGGCGGGCGGTACGCTCGTCAGCGGTCACGAAGAAGGTGTCACCGGCGCGCGGGACGTTGGACAGACCCAGCACCTGCACGGGGCGGGACGGGCCGGCCTCGGTCAGGGCGCTGCCGTCGTCGTCGAACATCGCACGGACGCGGCCGTGGGCCGTGCCTGCCACGATGGTGTCGCCGACGTGCAGGGTACCGGACTGAACCAGGACGGTGGCCACGGAACCGCGGCCCTTGTCCAGGTTGGCTTCAATCGCGATACCGCGGGCGTCCTTGTTCGGGTTGGCGCGCATGTCCAGGGCAGCGTCTGCGGTGAGCAGAACGGCGCCGAGGAGCTCGTCGATGTTCAGGTTCTGGCGGGCAGAGACCTCCACGAACATGGTGTCGCCACCGTATTCTTCCGGAACCAGGCCGTACTCGGTCAGCTGGCCGCGGACCTTGTCCGGGTTGGCGCCTTCCTTGTCGATCTTGTTCACGGCCACGACGATCGGCACGTTGGCCGCCTGGGCGTGGTTGAGGGCTTCAACGGTCTGCGGCATGACGCCGTCGTCCGCTGCGACCACCAGGATGGCGATGTCGGTAACCTTCGCACCACGGGCACGCATGGCGGTGAACGCCTCGTGGCCCGGAGTATCGATGAAGGTGATCTTGCGATCGATGCCTTCGTGGGCGTGGGTGACCTGGTAGGCACCGATGTGCTGCGTGATACCGCCGTGCTCGCCCGCCATAACGTCGGACTTGCGGATGGCATCGAGCAGTCGGGTCTTACCGTGGTCAACGTGACCCATGACGGTGACAACCGGAGGACGTGCCTCGAGGTCTTCATCGCCTTCGGCTTCCAGTTCGGCGTCGAAGTCGATGTCGAAGGTGGAGAGCAGCTCGCGCTCCTCGTCCTCCGGGGACACAACCTGGAGCTTGTAGCCAAGCTCCTCGCCGAGCAGGGCGAAGGTCTCTTCATCCAGCGACTGCGTGGCCGTGGCCATTTCGCCGAGGTGGAAGAGGACCGTCACCAGTGCTGCCGGGTTTGCCTCGATCTTGTCGGCAAAGTCCGTGATGGACGAGCCACGGCGAAGCCGGACTACGGTGTTGCCGTCGCCGCGGGGTACGCTCACGCCACCCAGCGACGGAGCACTCATCTGCTCCAGTTCCTGACGCTTGGCACGCTTCGACTTGCGCTGCTTGCCACGGCCTGCGCCGCCCTTACCGAAGGCACCCTGGGTGCCGCCGCGACCGCGACCGCCCTTACCAAAGCCACCACCGGCCGGAGCGCCGCCACCGGCACCGGGAGCACCGGTACCCGGAGCGCCACCCGGACGGCCCGGACCACGGCCTCCGCCGCCGGGACGGCCGGCACCAGCGGGTGCGGGACGTTCGGTGCGGTTAGGCATCATGCCGGGAGTCGGGCGGTTGCCGCCGGCTCCTGCCGGACGACCGGCGCCGGGAGCGCCGGCCGGACGCGGGGCGCCGGGGCGGGGGCCGCCTGCGCCTGCTGCCGGACGGGGACCACCCGGACGGGGGCCGCCTGCGCCTGCTGCGGGGCGCGGACCACCGGGGCGTTCACCCTCGGTGCGGCTTCCGCCCGGACGGGGCATGCCCTGGGAAGGAGCGAACGGGTTGTTGCCCGGACGCGAGGGACGTTCGTTGTCGCCGCCGCGGCCGCGGGGCATGCCCTGGGACGTGGCGAACGGGTTGTTGCCGGGACGGGGACCGCCCGGACGCGGTGCAGAACCACCCTGGCGTGCCGGAGCAGCCGGGGTTTCAGCCTTAGGGGCCGGACGCGCGCCGGGCTTGACGCCCGTCGACGGAGCGGCCGGGGCCTGGGCGGCGGGGGCTGCCGGGGCCTGGGCGGCGGGGGCTGCCGGAGCGGCGGGCGCGGCGGCAGGTGCCGCAGCGGCCGGAGCCGGAGCTTCAGCCTTGGGTACTGCAGCCGCCGGCGCTGTGGGCGCAGCGGGGCCAGGCGCAGGCGCCGGACGGGTCGCTGCCGGGCTGGCAGATGCCTGGGGGGCGGACGCCGGAGCTTCTGACTTCGAAGCTGCGGGGGCGTCGGGGTAAGCGTTGCGCAGTTTCCGCACAACGGGAGCCTCGATTGTTGACGAGGCGGAGCGAACGAATTCGCCCAGTTCCTGCAGTTTGGTTACTGCATCTTTGGAAGTAATACCGAGCTCTTTAGCAAGCTCATGTACGCGGACCTTGGCCACATTTCTCCTGTCTCGGTCCGCACCGAGCCAGGCACGAACCGTCTACTTCTTACTGCGGGCCTCCGCCGCGAATGCAGCTGAAAGGCCCATTGCAGAGCGCAACAAAGTTGTCATCGTTGCGCACTCATCGCTGGGAACTCATCGGGTTTCCATCAGTTTTCTGACCCGCTTTCAGGTTGGACGGTTGTTGCTGCGGCCACCGGGGTGCCCACGGCTTCCGTGCCGGCAGTGATCCGGCGTTCAACATCGGCTGTACCGGCTGCGCCGTTGAGGGCGCGGCCGAACGCTCGACGTTTGACCGCCAGTGCCAGGCACTTTTCGCTGGGGTGCAGCCATGCTCCCCGGCCAGCCATCCGGCGTCGTTCATCCACCACGACGGCGGACGAACCACCGGCGCCGGCGACGAGCCGGAGTAACTCCGACCGCGATCCTTTTTGTCGGCATCCGATACAGGTGCGCTGCGGCTGATTCCCGAGGTGTTGCACATGTGCCACGTTCGAGTATCTTCCTGCCAGTACAACTGCTTGGTGAATCACCGCGTCCCGGGAATCCGGGAAAAACCCAGACGCGCCAAAGACACACGGATACCGGCCGTTAGGCGCGGTCATGTCTATTCTAGCCCCTCCGGCGCCCGGGTCCCGAACCCAGGCATGCCGGTCAGCTTGGAAATCACGGCTAACCCGTGAGAGCGCACACAGGCTGCGGGCCGCGATGGCGACCCGCAGCGCCTGTTGGTGCCCGTGTTCGTGCGCTTGCGCGCCCGCGCTATTTGCCGGTGTTGACGGCGGCGTCGGAGACGATGTCGATTCGCCATCCCGTGAGCTTGGCGGCGAGACGGGCGTTCTGCCCCTCTTTGCCGATGGCGAGGGAGAGCTGGTAGTCGGGAACGACCACCCGGGCCGAACGCGACGCTTCGTCGGTGATTGTGACCGAATTCACGCGCGACGGCGAGAGGGCGCTGGCGATGAAGGTCGCCGGATCGTCGTTGTAGTCAACGATGTCGATCTTCTCGTCGTTCAGTTCAGTCATGACCGCCCGGACACGCGACCCCATTTCACCGATGCAGGCACCCTTGGCGTTCACGCCGGGGGTGTTTGCCTTGACGGCGATCTTGGTGCGGTGGCCGGCTTCGCGGGCAAGCGCCACGATTTCGACCGAACGGTCCGCGATCTCGGGAACTTCGAGTTCGAAGAGCTTCCGGACGAGCCCGGGGTGGGAGCGGGACAGCGTGATGGACGGGCCCTTGGTGCCGCGGTGGACGTCGATCACGAAAGCGCGCAGCCGGTTGCCGTGGATGTACTTCTCGCCGGGAACCTGCTCGGGCGGCGGCAGCAGTGCCTCCACCGTGCCCAGGTTCACCTGGATCATGTGCGGGTTGTTGCCCTGCTGGATGGTGCCGGCGACAAGCTCACCTTCACGGCCCTTGAACTGGCCCAGCACGTTGTCGTCCTCAGCGTCCCGGAGGCGCTGCAGGATGATCTGCCGTGCGGTGCTCGCCGCGATGCGTCCGAAGCCCGCGGGGGTGTCCTCGAACTCGCCGATCGGGGCGCCGTCGTCGTCGATCTCGGTGGCCCAGATGGTCACGTGGCCGCTCTTGCGGTCGAGCTCGGCCCGGGCCTTTTCGAAGGCGCCGGGGGTCTTGTGATAGGCCACGAGCAGTGCCTGCTCGATTGTTGGAATCAGGAGATCCAGCGGGATTTCACGCTCACGCTCCAGGAGTCTCAGTGCGCTCATGTCAATATCCATCAGGCCTCCTCAGAAGGTCCATTGTTTGCTTTTTCCAAGCCGGCCTCTTCGAGGTGGCTGAACTCTATCTCGACTTTTCCGCTGCGGATCCTGTCGAAAGGAAGCTTGACGGGTTCACCTTGTTTGGGCTTCATGCCCTTCTTGACGGCGATTTCCGGAACGAGGGTGACTCCCCCATCGTCTACGGACTGGACCCTGCCGGTGACGTTGTCGCCCTGGATCACGTTCACGTTGACCATCCGCCCGCGGGCACGGTGCCAGTGCCGCTCCTCTGTCAGTGGACGGCCGACGCCGGGTGAAGAGACTTCGAGCTCATAGGGGCGCGCGTCCATGCTGGGGTCGTTGTCCAGGGTGTCCGAGAGGGTCTTGGAGATCTCGGCGATGACGTCGAGCCCGACGCCCCCGGTCTCCTCCTGCGGCAGGTCCACCACTACGTGGACCACCCGGTTGGCGCCGGCGACATGGATGGATACGTCCTCCAGGTACAGCCGGTTCGCCAGCACTGCGGGTTCCAGGAGTGCGTGAAGGCGCTCGGCCTCGACATTTTGAACGGTTGCGGCTTCAGCCTTTCCCGTCCCGGTCCGGTCTGTTGAAGTCGTGGCTTCTGCGTTGGTCATGATGCCGGCCGCCTCCCGCTAGATGATGTTGTGTGTACTAGCCTAGCGATTTTCCGGGCGGCGTGGTGCACGCAGTTCCGGGCCGGCATGACAACATGGTCTGTTGTGAAAGACGACACCAGGGAAAAGCGATGGCAGGATCACTTTCCCCGGTCGCTCCCCCGCTATGTGCTTTTGGTGTGCCTCGCCCTGGTGGTGGTGAGCCTGGGCGTGGTCCTGACGCCGGCCAGGCCGCCGGAGCCTGCGGCCCCGCCCTTTTCTGAGCAGGCGCGCGCCGCCGCACTGGCCGAAACCCGGCAACTGCTGGACGCCGGCAGCCAGCTTGGCACCGCGGCCCGGGCCGACTCAAAAGACGGCCCGGCCGAGGGCGCTGATGGCCGTCCGGCCGATGCCGGGAATCCCGCCATCGACCGGACTGTGACCTTGCTGACACTCCAGGCGCAAGCTCTGCTGGCGCCGGGAGAAAGTCCTGCGGACCCGGCCGGCGCGGCTTCCGCCTCCGGCCGGGCAACGCCCCCGGCAGCGTCCTCCGCCGCATCGACTCCGTCCGCTTCCGGAGGACCCAGCACCGGGGCGTCCGCCGCACCTCTTCCGGCTACCGCCGCCGGGCTGGTGGCGGCCTTGGCAGGCAGCGGCCGCCAGCGCCTCGCGGACGCTGCCAAGGCCGACGGCGGCATGGCACGGCTGTTGGCCGCCGTCGGCACCGCTCAGCTGCTGCAGGCGTCCGCCCTCGCCGCCGGCACCGGAACGGCGGCGCCGGCAGCCGACGTAACCCCGCCGCAGGTGTCCGGCACCTGCCCGTCGCAGTCAGCAACGGCCCCAACCACAGAGGGTCAGGCCGCAACAGAACCGTCCACAGCAGCGCAGCCCGAAGGAGAGCCATCCGCGGCCGCATCCAGCCTCGGCGGCGCCCTGGCGTCGGCTGCGCGGACCGAGGCGCAGACCATCTACGGCTACCAGGTGGCGCTGACCCGGCTCGGCGGCGACGCGGCGAAATCCGCGGCCGGGGAACTGGCCCATCATGACGCGCTCCTTGGCGCCGTGGAATCCCTGAGCCGGCTGCACTGTTCCGCGGTGCCGCCACGCGAGGCGGGCTACGCGCTGGCGCCGTCCTTCCTGGCCTCCCCCGCCGCCGGCCTCGGCGACCTGGAAGCCGCCGCCCTGCCGGTCTATGGCGACCTCGTGGCGCTGAGTGAGGGCGGGACCCGGCAGTGGGCCATCGCTGCACTGTTCGGGTCTGCGAAGCGGGCGGTGCAGTGGGGTGCGGATTCCGGCGCCCTGCCGGGCCTGGACAGGGCGTCGATGCCGACGCGGCCGGCGGGCGAAACGCCGTCGCAGCCCGCAGGCTGAACGCCGGAGCAAGCCTCGGCTTATTTTGGTAAGCCTTGGAATACTGGCATGCCCCGGCCCCGGGTGATTTGCTGTAGGCATGGAAACGACCGGCGCCGCAACCCAGCACGAGAACGAGCCGCACCACAATGACATCGCACACCGCCTCAATTGGCTCCGCGCGGGCGTCCTGGGGGCCAATGACGGCATCGTCTCCGTCGCAGCGATCGTCGTCGGCGTCGCCGGCGCCACCACCGATACCGGAGCAATCCTGCTCGCGGGCGCCGCGGGCGTGGTGGGCGGCGCTATCTCGATGGCGCTCGGGGAATATGTCTCCGTCAGCAGCCAGAAGGACAGCCAGCACGCCTTGATCGAAAAGGAGCGCCGGGAGCTGGAGGAACAGCCGGAGGAAGAGCTCGAGGAGCTCGCGGCGATCTACCAGGGCAAGGGCCTCAGCCCCGCGACCGCACGGACGGTGGCCAAGGAACTGACGGCGCACGATGCGCTCGGCGCGCACCTCTCAGCCGAACTCCATATTGACGAGACCGACATCGTGAGCCCGTGGCACGCGGCGTTCGCTTCTGCCATCGCGTTCCTCGCCGGTGCAATCCTGCCCATGATGGCCATCCTGCTGCCGCCGGAAAGCATCAGGATTCCGCTGACCTTCGTGGCCGTGCTCGTGGCGTTGGCCGCCACCGGCGCCGTGGGCGCGTGGATTGGCGGTGGCTCAAAGCTCAAAGCAGCGATCCGCGTGGTGATTGGCGGCGCCGTTGCCCTGGTGGCAACGTTCGCGATCGGCAACGCGCTCGGCGCGAGCGGCATCGTCTAAAGGCCCCCGGTCCCAGAGGAACCATCCGAGGTCCGCCTGGGGCAGGCCAACGCGGCGGCGACCCCTCCGGCCCTACGATAGGTCCCGTGAACGCGATCCCAGATGTCCCCATCCCGCCTGATCTTTCCCGCCGGTACGCCCGTACCCCTGCGGGACGCACCTGGCTGGCGACACTTCCTGACCTGATCGGGCGATTCCTCGACCAGTGGGACCTGGAGCCGGATCTGGAACCGGGGGCCCTTCCCTGGAACGGGCACGGCGGCGTCGTCATTCCTGTGCGGCGCCGGGACGGGCAGGGGTCCCAAGGCAAGGGCGAGGCAGCCGTGCTGAAGCTGGCTTTTCCGCACGAGGAGGCCACTCGCGAACACCACGCCCTCGCCCTGTGGGGAGGCCACGGCGCCGTCAGGCTGCTGGCCGCCGACGCCGGTTCCTGCGCCCTGCTCCTGGAGCGCCTGGACGCCTGCCGCTCCCTCCTGGATGTCCCGTTGGACACAGCGGTGACGGTGTGGGGCGGCGTGGTCCGCCAGCTCAGCGTGGTCCCGGACAGCCGGCCGGAGTGGCGGGAAATCGACCACGTGGCGGCACGGGCCGAGCAGTGGAGCGATGAATTCCCGGAGGCGTGGGAACACCTCGGGCGGCCGTTCCCACGCTGGCTGCTCGAGGCGGCGCTGGAGGTCTGCCAGACCCGTGGCGCCGTCGGCCGGCGGTCCGGCAAGGACGTCCTGGTCCATGCGGACCTGCACTATTTGAACGTCCTGGCCCGGCCCGGCGTCCCGGAGCCGGCAACCCGGAACCAACCGGCGGGGCCGGAACAGTACGCTGCGATTGATCCCCAGCCCATGATCGGGGAGGCGGAGTTCGCGGTGGCCCCGGTGCTGTGGAACAGGATCCGGGAGTTGCCCCAGCAGGATCCCGGGCGGGCGCTGCTCGCGCGGTGCGCGGATTTCAGTGCGGCCGCCGGTCTGGACGCCGAGGCCGCCCGGCAGTGGAGCCTGGCGCGCGAGGTGGAGAACGCCCTCTGGTATGCCTCGCAGCGCCATCACGAAGGCGATCTGGCCCGATCGCTGTGGGTGGCGAGCACGCTGGCCGGCCGGACGCTTCCCGGCCTGCCCGCCCCGCAGTCACTCCCGACGCCCGGGGAAGCCGGCGGGATAGCTGGCGGCTAGCCCCGCACGGCCGCCAGCGCGTCGCGGACGGCGTCGACGGCGACTCTGACATCGGCGTCGTCCGTGCTCCAGTTGCTCACCGAAATCCGCAGGATATCGCGGTCCTGCCAGCGTGACCCGGACATCCAGACCCGGCCATCAGCCATGACCCTCTCCGTCACGGCCCGGGTCACGGCGTCGTCGCCAAACGCCAGGGACACCTGGGTGTAGTCGACGTCGTTGAGCACCTCCACGCCGTCCAGCGCCCCGAGCTGTTCGGCCAGCTGCGCGGCCCGGTGCACGAGCGTGCGGACCTGGCTGGCGACACCGTCACGGCCCAGGGATTTGAGCGCTGCCCACACCGGCACGCCGCGCGCCCGGCGGGAGAGCTCGGGCACTCTTTGGGACGGGTCTCCGGCCCCGTCGGCGGCCTGGATCAGGTAGCTGGCGTGCAGCCCCATCGCCGACCGCAGCGCCTGGGCGTCGCGCACGATCACGATCCCGCAGTCGTAGGGGACATTGAGGGTCTTGTGCGCATCTGTGCCCCACGAATCGGCCAGGCCGAGTCCCGCGGTCAGGGCGGACAGTTCGGGCACGGCGGCCGCCCAGAGCCCGAACGCCCCGTCCACGTGGACCCAGGCGCCGTGCGCCTTCGCGACGGCGATGGCCTCGGCGAAGGGGTCGAAGGCACCCGAATGCAGGTTGCCGGCCTGCAGGCACACGAGGGCCGGGCCGGGGCGGCCGCCCTCCCCCCTGCTGAGCGCAAGGTCCAGGGCGCAGTCCAGCTCGGCCGGGATGATGCGCCCCTGATGGTCGGAGGGCACCACGGTGGGGTGCCCGAGGCCCAGATAGCGCAGGCCGAGGTCGATCGTTTCGTGGCGCTCCTGGCCCGCGAAGCAGCGGATCCGGGGCGCACCGGCGAGGCCGTCGCCGTCGAGGTCCCAGCCGGCATCGGCCATGAGCCGCCAGCGGGCGGCGGCGAGCCCGGTGAAGTTGGCCATGGTGGCACCGGTGGCAAAGCCGACGTCGGACTCCTCGGGAAGACCCAGCAGCTCAAGGATCCATTTGCCGGCGGCTTCCTCGATCGCGGCGGTGGCGGGCGTGGCGAAACGCAGCCCCGTATTTTGGTCCCAGGCGCTGAGCAGCCAGTCCGCGGCCAGGGCGGCCGGCAGTGTGCCGCCGATGACCCAGCCGAAGAACCGCCCGGACGGCATGGCCATCAGCCCGGGTTCGGCCTTGGCCGCGAGATAGTCCACCACCTCCGCGGCCGGCATCCCCTGTGGGGGCAGCGGGCCGCCGAAGTCGGCCGCGAGCTCGGCCGCCGTCGCCTTCGGTCCGATCCGGCGTGTCTCCTGGCTCTCAAGCCACCGGCGTGCGTGCCCGGCCGCGGCGTCGAGGGCATCCCGGTAGCGTTCCTCACTTGCCGACATAGCTGCATGCTACGCCCGGCGCCAACGGACCGGGAGTCCCATGCGGGTGCCGCGGACCTAGTTGGTGCGTGCACCAGTGCGGCCCTGGGCTTTTTAAGGGGATGGTGGAACGAGTGATGAAAGAGAATGCAGCTCGGGGGCCACCCGCGATGGAGGCCGCAATTTCCTCAATGTACCTTGACGGGTACGTAACCGGACGGGTACCTTCAAGGCGTGGAAGCCGTTATGCACGCCTTGTCAGACGAGAATCGCCGCATAATTCTCGAGCACCTGCGCCGACAGCCGGCGTCGGTCTCCGAACTCGCGGCCGCACTGCCGATCGCTCGCCCGGGGGTCTCACGCCACCTCCGCGTGTTGCGCGAGGCCGGGCTCGTTGAAGTGCACTCACAGGCACAGCAGCGCATCTACAGCCTTCGGCCGGAGCCACTCGCAGAGTTGGATACATGGCTCGGCCCGTACCGCACATTGTGGGAAGGCCGCTTAAACGCTTTGCATACCGAGATCTCGCGGGGTCACCGCGAGGAGAGGAGCACGACACAATGGCACAGCCAAACAGCGTGATAGGAAGCATTCGCTCGCTCGGTGACGGGAAGGGCGCTGTACGGATGGACTCGCTTTTCGGGACGCCGGCCACAGATCTGTGGACGGCGCTGACCGACCCGACGCGCCTCGCCCGGTGGGTCGCCCGGGTCGATGGCGACCTACATCCCGGTGGAGTGTTCACGGCAGTCTTTACGAGCGGATGGGAAGGCGCCGGACGGGTCGAGTTGTGCGAGGCACCGCGCCGGCTGACCGTGACGATGTCGCCCGGCAGCGAGGAGGAAACGGTCATTGAGGCGGTACTGACTCCCGAGGGACCTGGCACGCGGCTGATTGTTGAGGAACGCGGTCTCCCGCTCGGCGAAATCGCGGCCTATGGAGCGGGCTGGCAGGTGCACATCGAGGATCTGATCAGCTACGAGGCGGGCCTGGAATCCAGCGAGTGGCGCAGCCGATGGATCGAGCTGAACCCGGTGTACGAAGCGCGCTACCGCCTCGATGCCTAATAGGGTCGCGGTTTACCAGAGGCCGCTTCGGTTGTCCGTGAAGGGCCATGTTTGGGCCGCGCCATTCTAGGACAGGTTGTCCTGCCAGACGTCGGAACCGAGCTTGATGATCAGCGCGCCCACCACCACCAGGAACACGATCCGGATGAACTTGCTCCCCTGCCGGACCGCAGTCCGGGCACCGAGGTAGCCGCCGGCCATGTTCGCCATGCCCAGCAGCAGCCCGAGCCCCCACAGCACGGCGCCGTGCGGAACAAAGAACAGCAGGGCGCCGGCGTTAGTGGCCACGTTCACGATCTTGGCCTTGGCGCTGGCCTCCAGGAAGGCGTAGCCCATGGCCGAGACGAGGGCGATGATCAGGAACGATCCGGTGCCGGGACCGATCAGGCCGTCGTAGAAGCCGATCACGCCGCCGATCAGGCAGGCCACCACGTAGTGCCGGTGCCCCTCGTGGCGCAGCTTGGTCAGCTCACCGATGCCGGGCTGGAAAGCCGTGAAGAGCGCGACGGCGATCAGCGCCAGCACGATGATCGGCTTGAACACGCTGGCCGGCAGGTTGGCAGCAAGCGCCGCACCGCCGTAGCTGCCTGCCAGCGCGATCGCTGCCATGGGCAGGGCGGTGCGCAGGTCGGGCCGGACGCGGCGGTAGTACGTGGCCGCGCTGGTGCTGGTGCCGAAGATGGAGCCCATCTTGTTGGTCGCCAGCGCCTGGACCGGGCTGATGCCCGGCACCAGGAGCATCGCCGGGAGCTGGATGAGCCCGCCGCCACCGACGACGGCGTCGACCCATCCGGCCGCCAGGCCGGCCACGACGATCAGGATGACAGTTCCGAGCTGGATCGATTCGAGTCCGGAGACCATTGCCTAGTGCGGCCCGGGACGGCGCGGCATCAGCTGTTGCGCACGGCGTTGACCACGTAGTCAACAGCCTTGTCAACGGCTACATTCTCGGCATTGCCGCTGCGGCGGTCCTTGATCTCCACGACGCCGTCCACGAGTCCGCGCCCGACGGCGAGGATGGTGGGGACGCCGACCAGTTCGGCATCGCCGAACTTCACGCCGGGGGAAACCTTGGGGCGGTCGTCATAGATGACGTCCAGGCCGGCAGCCTCGAGCTCCAGGGACAGTTTTTCGGCGGCGGCGAAGATTTCCTCACCGCGGCCCACGGCCACAACGTGGACGTCGGCGGGGGCGACGGCGCGCGGCCAGACCAGGCCCCGGTCATCGTGGTTGGACTCTGCCAGGGCCGCCACGGCGCGGGTGACGCCGACGCCGTAGGAGCCCATGGTCACCACCACCTGCTTGCCGTTCTGGTCCAGGACTTTCAGGTCCAGGGCGGCGGCGTACTTCCGGCCGAGTTGGAAGATGTGGCCCATTTCGATGCCGCGGGCGGTTTCGAGGGGACCGGAACCGTCGGGCGCCTCGTCGCCGGCGCGCACCTCGGTGCACTCGATGACTCCGTCCCAGCCGAAGTCGCGTCCGGCGACGAGGCCAAAGACGTGCTTGCCGGCCTCGTTGGCGCCGGTGACCCAGGCAGAGCCGCTGACGACGCGGGGATCCACAAGGTAGAGCAGCTTTGCGGCGCCCTCGCTGCCCAGCAGCGGCGCATCCAGGGACATGCCGGGGCCGAGGTAGCCCTTGACGATCAGGGGCTGCTTCTTGAGGTCGTCCTCGTTGGCGGCTTCGAGCGTGATCTCGCCGGCAATCGGCAGGAAGGACCCGATGTTCGCCTCGACGCGCTTGAGGTCAACGCCGCGGTCTCCGGGGAGGCCGATGACGACGATCTGGCGTTCGCCGGTGGGCAGCGTCACGGCGAGGACGACGTTCTTGAGCGTGTCGGCGGCGGTCCAGGGACCGCCGTCGGCCTCTGTGCGCGGAACCAGGACGTTGGCGGCGTCGACGAGGGTTTCGATGGTGGGGGTGTCCGGGGTGTCGCGGACCTCGGCGGCCGGGGCGTTGCTGAAGTCGATGTCCGCGGGGACCACGGTGGTGACGGCCTCGACGTTGGCCGCGTAGCCGCCGGCCGAGCGCACGAAGGTGTCCTCACCGATCTCGGTGGGGTGCAGGAATTCCTCGCTCTTGGACCCGCCCATGGCACCGGCAGTGGCAGCAACCGGAATCACTTCGAGGCCGAGGCGCTCGAAGATCTTCAGGTACGCGCCGCGGTGGGCGGCGTAGCTGTCGTCCAGGCCGGCGTCGTCGACGTCGAAGGAGTAGGAGTCCTTCATGATGAATTCGCGGCCGCGCAGCAGGCCTGCGCGGGGACGCGCCTCATCGCGGTACTTGTTCTGGATCTGGTAGATGCTCAGCGGCAGGTCCTTGTACGAGGAGTACAGGTCCTTGACCAGCAGGGTGAACATCTCCTCGTGCGTGGGGGCCAGAAGGTAGTCGTTGCCCTTGCGGTCCTTGAGCCGGAAGATGCCCTCGCCGTATTCGGTCCAGCGGTTCGTGGCCTCGTAGGGTTCCTTGGGCAGCAGCGCCGGGAAGTGGACTTCCTGGGCTCCGATGGCGGTCATTTCCTCGCGGATGACCTGCTCCACCTTGCGCAGCACACTCAGCCCCAGCGGGAGCCAGGTGTAAATGCCGGGCGCGGCCCGCCGGATGTAGCCGGCGCGGACCAGGAGCCGGTGGCTGGCCACCTCGGCGTCGGCGGGATCTTCGCGCAGGGTGCGCAGGAACAGCTTGGAGAGTCGAAGGACCACAGGTGGGGTATCCGTTTCTGGGGAAGTGCGGGCAAAGCCTAAGAAAAGCATCTAGGTACTAATCTACCGTCCAGAGCGCACCGCTTTGCCGCGCCGGCCCTGCTGCGCCCCCCGCTGCCGCCCCGTTTCTCCCCCGCTTAACCCGGCTTCTGCGGAGCGCGGCGCATGGAAGAGCCACGCCATAACTGATGGAAGCCCCTGGCCGTTTCCGGCTGGTCATCCCGTCATGGCGTGGCTCCGTGGCCCCAGCACCCCCAGATCTCAGGCTGCGAGCTACTTGGTGTCGTCTCCAGGCGTTCTCTTCCCCGGAAAATGCGTTGGGGAGTGTGTGCGCCTATGCGACACGGCTAGGTAGAACCTATGTGACATGCGGCCGGGAAGCAATAGTCTGCAACCGGATATTTTCGGCATGTCGTTGCGGGTCCGGTGCGCGGCGGCAATCGGGCTACTTCCCGACGAGCACGGCGGCCTGATCCAGTAATTTTCCGGCCCGGGAGATGGCGTCGGCCTCGCTGCCGCCACCTGCCGCGCTGACGGTGATGAGGACGCCGTCCTGGATCACCTGTCCGGTAATCGCCGATTGCTTCCGGCCGCCCGGCAGTGTGGTGTCTGTCCGGTACGCGACGGTGCCCGCGGTTGAGCCGAATCCGGCCAGCTTGGTCAGTTTGAGGTCCACTTTGGTGCCATTGGTCGTGAATGAAAGGGCTGAGCACTTATTGAAGTCCTCGCCCTGGGCGAGTCCCTTCTCGAGCAGCTTGGCGTCAGCCCGGAACGCCAGGGAGACACCCGTGGAAGCGCCCGTCCCGGCATCTTGGGCCACCCCCGCCGCGACCGCCGTGCCCTCGGTCGAGGCTGCCTGGCCGCCAAGGGCCAGAGCCGCGCACTCCGCGGGTTCTACCGAGATCGATGCCAGCAAGGACTTTGCCTGCTCGACCGACTTCTTGAGATCGGCAAGCTGCATCACGGTGAGCGGCTTGCCGTGCGCATCCTTCAACTGTGCCACGAGGGCCGTCAGTTCATCGCTCGTGTAAGCCTTGGCTTGCGTCTGGGTGGGAGTAGGCGTCGCGGCCGCGCTGGGAACCGTCGTTGCGGCCTGGGCTTGCGCACTCTTGGCTGTATCCGTCGAGCCGGTGGGGGTGCCACATGCGGCCAATCCCACGGCGCCCCAGGCGAGGAGCGCCGAGGCCCCGAAAATGCGCAGCACTGATGTCTTCATGTTTCCCCCAAAAAACTAGACCGGCCAGCCGGCATTTGCCCGCTAGAAGAGCACTGTAGCGAACGTGCCCACCTGGCGAAAGCCCACCCGATCGTAGGTGGCGCGCGCCTTGGCGTTGAACCCGTTGACGTACAGGCTGGTCACCGGCGCGAGGGTCTGGGCGAGGACGACGACGGCGGCCATGTAGCCCGCGCTCAGTCCCAGTCCGCGGAAGTCGGGATTCATCCAGACACCCTGGACCTGGGTCACTTCCGGCGTGACGGCGCCGAGTTCGGCCTTGAAGACCACATCGCCGGCGGCGTTCACGTGCACGAGGGAATGGCCCTGGCGGATGAGGCTCTTGACGCGCCGGCTGTAATACTCCCTGCCGCCAAGGTAGGGCGAATAGCCCACTTCTTCCTCAAACATTGCGGCGCATGCGGGCAGGATCTTGTCGAAGTCAGCCAGCTGGCCAAAGCCGAGTGCGGGCTCGGGCCGGACGGCGGGCGGCCCCGCGATCGTCAGCAGGGGCTGGTGGTCCCGGACTTCGTGGGCGGTCTGGCCGAGCTGCTCCAGCGCCGCGTAGAGAGCCAGGACAGTTTCGGCGGGGCCAAAGATCGAGGCGTAGCGGCGCCCGGAGCGGTGCGCGGCCATCGCAATGAGACCGGCGAGCTCGGGCGCCAGTTCGATCGGCACCAGGTTGGCGCCGGCCCAGCAGGCGCCGAGGAGGGTGCCGCCGTCGAACACGCCAAGAATGCTGGCGCCCCCTGCCGTGGGAGACGCCGTACCGGCGGTCTCCAGGTGCGAGAGGATGAAGACATTGGCGACGGCGTCCCGGTCCGCCAGCGCCAGCAGTTGTCCGGTGTCCGCGCCGCCAAGGACCCGGACGACGACGCCGGGAGCGGCGTCGTCCTTACGAGACGCTAACCACGGGGCTACCCTTGACAGCATCTTCGCCATCGGCGTCCCCCATCTCTTCTGCGATACGCATGGCTTCTTCGATCAGTGTCTCAACAATCTGATCCTCCGGGACAGTCTTGATGACCTCGCCCCTGACAAAGATCTGGCCCTTGCCGTTGCCGGAGGCAACGCCGAGATCGGCCTCTCGGGCCTCGCCGGGACCATTGACCACGCAGCCCATAACTGCCACGCGCAGCGGGACCTCCATGCCTTCCAGGCCAGCGGTGACCTGCTCGGCGAGCGTGTAGACGTCCACCTGGGCGCGGCCGCAGGACGGGCAGGAGACGATTTCCAGCTTGCGGGGGCGCAGGTTGAGCGACTGCAGGATCTGGTTGCCCACCTTGATTTCCTCGACCGGCGGGGCCGAGAGGGAGACGCGGATGGTGTCGCCGATCCCGCGGGAGAGCAGGGCGCCAAACGCCGTGGCGGACTTGATGGTGCCCTGGAAGGCCGGTCCGGCCTCGGTGACGCCGAGGTGCAGGGGCCAGTCGCCCTTTTCGGCCAGCATCTCGTAGGCGGCAACCATGATGACCGGGTCGTTGTGCTTGACGGAGATCTTGAAGTCGTGGAAACCGTGCTCCTCGAAGAGCGACGCCTCCCAGACGGCGGATTCCACGAGGGCTTCCGGGGTGGCCTTGCCGTATTTCTTCATGATGCCCGGTTCCAGGGATCCGGCGTTGACGCCGATCCGGATGGAGGTGCCGTGGTCCTTGGCGGCGCGGGCGATCTCCTTGACCTGGTCATCGAACTTGCGGATATTGCCCGGGTTCACACGCACGGCGGCACAGCCGGCCTCGATCGCGGCGAAGACGTACTTCGGCTGGAAGTGGATGTCCGCGATCACCGGGATCTGGGACTTCTTGGCGATGATCGGCAGCGCCTCGGCGTCATCGGCGGACGGGCAGGCGACGCGCACAATGTCGCAGCCGGAGGCCGTGAGTTCCGCGATCTGCTGCAGGGTGGCGTTGATGTCGGTCGTCGGCGTCGTGGTCATGGACTGGACGCTGATGGGCGAATCGGAGCCGACGCCGACTGATCCCACCTTGATCTGGCGCGTCTTGCGGCGGGGGGCAAGAACGGGGGGCGGTGCTGACGGCATTCCCAGGCTGACCGAGGTCACATGGACTCCCTTTTAGAATTCGAAGTTGCGAAGGTGCGGGCGGGACGGGCTAGGCGTGCTCGGCCAGAAGACCGGTCAGCGGCGCCCACACGGTGGTGCGGGTGCCCGAGATGGCACCGGCGGCTGCGAAGGGGTCCTGCCGCAGAAGGTCATTCAAGGCCGCCTCATCGGCGGCCTTGAAGATGAGCAGCGCGCCTGCACCGTCGCCGTAGGGGCCGCTGGCCAGCAGGGCGCCTTCACGGGCAAGATCCGCGGTCCATTCGCGGTGTGCCGGGCGGCTGGCATCGCGGACCTCGGATGATTCGGCGTCGTACACGTACTCCACAGCAAAAACAGTCATATGGATACACTATCGCCCTGTTTGCCCGGTTCCCATCCGGAGGCTCCGGGGCACGCGGTCAGCCGAGGAAGAGGACCTTGGCCAGGGCGGCGACACCGGCTGCCCAGAGCATGGAGGTGAGGGTTCCGATGATGAACCGCTCGGCGGCCACCGGGGTGGCTTTCAACTCGGCAAACCGGCCGAGGCCCTTGATGGCCACGACGTAGGCGATGGCGACGGGCTGGCCGGCCAGGATCGCCAGGCACACGGCGAACCGTTCCAGGATGCCGATAATGGCACCGCCGCGCAGGATGCGCACGCTGCTGACGGTCTCGGCAGGCGGTGCGGCGGACGCCGCTGCCGGGGTAGGCGCTGCGGCGTCCGGCCCGGCCGGCTCCGGGGCCGCCTGAAGGTCGGGGTCCGTGGTGGAGTCGGCGGCGGGGTCCTCGGCCGCGTCCCCGCCGGCGCCGGCGCCGCTTCCGGCGTCGGCCCGGTCATCAATGGTGCGGGCGAGGCGGAACACCCAGGCAGTGACCGGCCAGCCGACGAATCCTGCGGTGAGCAGGGCCAGCGTGATCCAGAGGGCGTTCACTTCTCTCCTTCGGTGCTGTCGTGGGCGAGGGTCAGCAGCAGTTCTGCGGCCGGCCTCGCGGCCCATTCTTCCTGCCAGCCCGAGCGGAGGACTGCGCGGCTCACCGACTGCTCCGTGATTCCGAGTTTCTGTGCCGCTATTTTTTGGCTGCCGTGGGTTCCGTGGGTGTCGTTCCGCACCGAGCGCAGCACGTCCACCACCTTCCATTGCGCCGCGGTCCGGTCCTGGACCAGGCGGCCAATCAGCCGGAGCACCGCCTCCGCATTGGCGCAGGCCCTGGCCCCCTGGGACCCGCTGGCGCCGTCCGCGGCCGTGGTTGCTGCATTTGCATTTGCCCGACGGCGGTCGCGGCCGGCAACCACGGCGAGGGGAACATGGGCGGCCGCCCCCTTGGCCCGGTCGACGGCGGACCGGGCCGCCACGAAGGCGGGACCGGAGCCTTCGCGCGGGCTGGCGGGCAGCGGCAGGTCCACCTCCCCCACCCCGATCCCGACATACCAGCGGCCGCTGCGCAGGGCGTGCAGGGCGATCTCCACCACCTCGTCGGCCCGTTCCACCACGCCCTGGACCTCGTCGCCCACCGAACGCTCAAAGCGCCCGGCGGTGGAGAGCGCACTGAGCCCCTTCAGGAGGCCGGGAACCCGGTCGATGTCGCCCGTGCTGCCGCGCTGGTCGATTGTCATGACGTACATGACCCCAGCCTAGGGGAGGTGATCGGAAATAATCAACCATTTTCAACTGATTACTTAAAATCAGCCTAAATGGGCTTATGAATGATAGTCAGCGGAATTTGGCTGAAATGCCGGGCCTATCCGAAGAGGTTGACCGGCTTGACGATGTCGGCGTAGATCAGCAGCGCGCCCATGCCCATCAGCAGCACCGCCACCACATACGTCACCGGGAGCAGCTTGGCGATATCGAAGGCGCCGGGATCCGGGCGGCCGAACAGCTTGGCGATCTGGCGCCGGGCCCCCTCGTACAGCGCGCCCGCAATGTGGCCGCCGTCGAGCGGCAGCAGCGGAATGAGGTTGAAGACGGCCAACGCGAAGTTGAGCCCGGCCAGCAAACCCACCAGGGCGGCGAAGCGGGACTGCAGCGGGACCTCCTCCATCGCGGCGACCTCGCCGGCCACGCGGCCCACGCCCACCACGCTGATGGGGCCGTTGGGGTCCCGGGGTTCCTCGCTGAAGGCTGCCTTGGCCACGCCGGCCACGCGCTCCGGCAGGTTCACCACCACACCGGCGACCTGCTTGATGTTCTCCCCCGCCATGGGCAGCACTGCCGACGCCGGCTGCTGCACGAGTGCCGTCTGGGCGCCGATGCCCAGGAAGCCGACGTCCTGGTATTGGAGGCTTCCGTCAGCGGCCTTGGCCTGGCGGCCGTCGGGACCGAGAACCGGGCGGGCGGAGAGCACGGGCGTGACGGTCGTCGAGACGGTGGCGCCGTCGCGCTCCACGGTGATGTTCACCTGCCGGCCCGCCGAGGCGCGGATCCAGCCGGTGAGTTCGTCCCACTTGGTGACGGCCTTGCCGTCGAAGGAGGTGATGGTGTCGTTCGGCAACAGGCCCGCGGCCGCGGCCGGGGTGGGCTTGCAGTCGGCGGAGTCCGGGTCCACGGTCTCGCCGGCCTTGACCTGGCATTTGGAGACGTCCGCGATCGTGGTGGTCTGGCTGGCGGTGCCGAAGCCCATCAGCAGCACCGCGGTCAGCACGACGCCGATCAGCAGGTTCATCGCGGGCCCGCCGAGCATGATGATGATCTTTTTCCAGACCGGCAGCCGGTAGAAGACCCGGGTTTCGTCGCCGGGGCCGATTTCCTCGTGGGCCAGGGAACGGGCATCGGATGCCAGTGACTGGAACATTCCGGTGCTGGAAGTGCGGACGGTTCCGTCTTCCTTGTTCGGCGGGTACATCCCGATCATGGACACGTAGCCGCCCAGCGGGATGGCTTTGAGGCCGTACTCGGTTTCGCCCTTTCTCTTCGACCAAACGGTGGGTCCGAAACCGATCATGTATTTGGTCACGCGGACCTTGAAGAGCTTGGCCGGGAGCAGGTGCCCGACTTCATGCAGGGCAATGGACACGGCGATGCCGATCGCCACGAAGACGACACCGAGGACAAAGAGGAGGACGGGGCTCATGCTGTGATCTGCTGCTTCCTGAAAACTGGCAATCTAGACGCTTCTTACGGCTAAACGTTCGTGGGTGCGGGCGCGTGCCCATCTTTCAGCATCCAGTACGGACTCCACCGTCAGCCCGGAGGAGCCTGAGTGTTCGCTGAGGACGGCATCGATGGTGTCCACAATGTCGGTGAACCGGATCTGCCCGGCGTGGAAGGCCATCACCGCTTCCTCGTTCGCGGCATTGAACACGGCCGGGAAAGTGCTGCCCTGCGTGGCGGCCGCCTTCGCGAGGTCGACGGCGGGGAACGCCACGGTGTCCAGCGGCTCGAACGTCCAGCTGGTGGCCTTGCTCCAGTCGCAGGCCCTGGCGGATCCGGGGACGCGGTCCGGCCAGCCGAGGCCGAGGGCAATGGGCAGGCGCATGTCCGGCGGCGAGGCTTGGGCGATCGTGGAGCCGTCGACGAACTGGACCATGGAATGCACCACTGACTGCGGGTGGACCACGACGTCGATCTTCTCCAGGGGGATGTCGAAGAGCAGGTGCGCCTCGATCACCTCCAGGCCCTTGTTGACCAGGCTGGCGGAGTTGGTGGTGACCATCAGGCCCATGTCCCACGTGGGGTGGGCGAGGGCGTCCTGCGGTGAGACGTCGTGCAGCTCGTCCCGGGTCTTGCCGCGGAACGGCCCGCCCGATGCCGTCAGGATCAGCCGGTCCACTTCCGCGGCGGAGCCGGAGCGCAGGCACTGGGCAATGGCCGAGTGCTCCGAATCCACAGGCACGATCTGCCCTTCGCGGGCCGCGGCCTTGACCAGGGCGCCGCCGACGATCAGGGACTCCTTGTTGGCCAGTGCCAGCGTGGCCCCGGAGGCGAGGGCGGCCAGGGTGGGGGCAAGTCCGATCGAGCCGGTGATGCCGTTGAGGACGACGTCGGCGGTGATTTCCGCGATCCGGGTGGAGGCGTCGGGGCCGGTGATGAGTTCGGGGCTGTACCCGATGAGTCCTGCCGCGCGGGCGGCGTCGTCGATCATCCCCCGGAGGGCGGAGGCATCCCCGGAGGCGACACCGACAGCCTGGGCGCGGGTGTGGACGGCCTGCCGGGCCAGGAGTTCGAGGTTCCCGCCGCCGGCGCTGAGCGCGACGACCTCAAAAAGGTGCGGGGCGCCGTCGACGACGTCAATCGCCTGTGTGCCGATGGAACCGGTGGACCCGAGGAGGACGATTTTGCGCGGCTGCATGATTCAAGTATCCCGCACCGCGCCGGTGCGCCGCGTTCGCCTCGAGGCGGCACTTCACGGCAGTCGCGGCGTGCAGCACTGCCGTGAAGCGCCACCTCGACGCCGCCGGGTCGAGTCTTCCGCCGCTCGTTGACGCAGCAGGGCGGAGGCGTAACGTGGAAAACGTGGAGTGGACCGCGTGGTTCGACGCGCCGGAGTACGAGTTCGCCCGGCAGGTGCTGCAGCGCAGCACCGCCACCCTGTATTTCGTGGCCTTCCTCTCCTCGCTGAACCAGTTCCCGGCCCTCCTCGGCGAGCGCGGCCTGTTGCCGGTGCCGGCGTATCTCGAGGGCTTCAACCGTCTGGGCCGGCCCAGCCTGTTCCGCTGGCGCTACTCGGACCGGCTGCTGCGGACGGTGTGCTGGAGCGGCATGGCCATTGCCGCCACGCTTATCGCCGGGCTGCCGCAGCTCGGGCCGCCGTGGGTTCCGCTCATCGCGTTCCTGGCCCTGTGGCTGTTGTACATGTCGATCGTGAACGTGGGGCAGACGTTCTACGGCTTCGGCTGGGAGATGCTGCTGCTGGAGGCCGGGTTCACGGTGGCCTTCCTCGGCTCCGACCAGACTCCCCCGCCCCGGACCATCCTGATCCTGCTGGTCTGGCTGGTGTTCCGGCTGGAGTTCGGGGCGGGCCTGATCAAGATCCGGGGCGGCCGGGAATGGCGGGACCTGACGGCGCTGTACTACCACCACGAGACCCAGCCGATGCCGGGGCCGCTGAGCCGGCAGGCCCACCTGCTCCCCAAGGCCTGGCACCGGGTGGAGGTCCTGGGCAACCACTTCGCCCAACTGGTGGTGCCCTTCTTCCTCTTTGCCCCGCAGCCGCTGGCCAGCGCCGCCGCCGGAATCATCGTCTTCACCCAGCTGTGGCTGGTGGCGAGCGGAAATTTCGCCTGGCTGAACTGGATGGCGATCATCCTGGCCTTCGCGGCGGTCAGCGATCCCGTGGCGCACGCCGTGATTCCGGCGATCCCGCTGGACTGGCATGCCGCGTCCGCGCCCGCAGGCGCCGGAGCAGTGGCCGGCAGCCAGGCGCCGGTTCCCTGGCTCGTGGTGGTCGTGTTCGCCACTGTGCTGCTGGTGGTGCTCAGCTACCGGCCCGTCGAGAACCTCTTCTCCCACCACCAGCTGATGAACGCATCCTTCAACCGTTGGCAGCTTGTGAACACCTACGGCGCGTTCGGCACCGTCACGAAGCGGCGGATCGAGATCGTGGTGGAGGGGACCCTCGACGAGGACCCCGGGGACGACGCGGACTGGCGGGAGTACGGGTTCAAGGGCAAGCCCGGCGACGTCCGGCGCATCCCGCGCCAGTACGCCCCATACCACCTGCGGCTGGACTGGCTGATGTGGTTCCTGCCGCTGCGTACCGTGCACGAGGAGTGGTTCTACGCGTTCCTGGCCAAACTGCTGGCGGCGGACCGGCCCACGCTGCGGCTGCTGCGCCACGACCCGTTCGACGGCGGACGTCCGCACTGGATACGTGCCACCAGCTACCTCTACCATTTCTCCACCCGGGCCGAGTTCCGCGCGACGGGCCAGCGCTGGATCCGGACCCCGCTGTATGTCGTGATCCCGCCGTCGCGGCTCCCCGCGCCGCGCCCGACGTCGGAGGCGTGAGGCCCGGCGCGGTGCGGCCCGGGGCGGTGAGACCGGCGCGGTGCGGCCCTGGGCGGTGCGTTCCCGTGGGCCGTTTACCGCAAATGGCCGGAATGATTGTCGTCATTCCGGCCATTTGCGGCAATTCAGTTCAACGCCCGCGCTTAGACGGACACCTCTTCCTTCGCCGGCGCAGCCTCCAACGTTGCCTGGCGGCGGCGCAGCCACCACGAGGCGGCGAAGATCAGTGCCATGGAGACGTACACCACCAGGGCGAACGGCGAGGAGAACAGGGCCGTGGGGTCGTTTTGCGAGAGCTGCAGCGAACGCCGCAACTGCACCTCGAACATCGGCCCCAGGATCATCGCCACCACCATGGGCGCCACGGGATAGCCGTAGCGGCGCATGAAGTAGCCCAGGATGCCCACCACCAGCAGGATGCCGACATCGCTCGGGGAGAAGTTCACCGAGAAGGCGCCGAGCGCGGCGAAGACCAGGATGCCGGCGTAGAGGTAGGGCCGCGGGATCTGCAGGATCTTCACCCACAGGCCCACCAGGGGCAGGTTCAGCACCAGCAGCATGAGGTTGCCGACGTACAGCGACGCGATCAGGGTCCAGACAAGCGCGCCCTGGTTTTCGAACAGGAGCGGGCCGGGCTGGATCTGGTAGCGCTGGAACGCCGTGAGCATCATGGCCGCCGTCGCCGTCGTCGGGATTCCGAGGGTCAGCAACGGCACCAGGACACCGGCGGCCGCGGCGTTGTTGGCCGCTTCCGGTCCGGCGACGCCTTCGATCGCGCCCTTGCCGAACTGGGCCTTGTTGGCGCCCTTGGCCAGCTTCCGCTCGGCGGCGTAGGACAGGAACGTGGAGACGTCCGCGCCGCCGGCCGGGACGGTGCCGATCGGGAACCCGATGAAGGTTCCGCGCAGCCACGGCTTCCAGGACCGCTTCCAGTCCTCCTTGGACAGCCAGGCGTTCTTGCCCTTGCTGACCGGGATCAGCTCCACCGGGCCGTGCCGCAGCTTCGATGCGACATAAAGCGCCTCGCCGAGGGCAAAGAGGCCCACGGCCACGAGGACCATGTCGACACCGTCCACCAGGGTGGGGTTGTCGAACGTGAAGCGCTGCTGGGCCGTGCTGTCATCGATGCCGATCAGGCCGATGAACAGCCCGAGCGCCAGGGATGCCAGGCCGCGCAGGACGGAGGCGCCCAGCAGCGCACCGACGGTCAGGAAGGCCACCACCATGAGGGCCACGTAGTCCACGGGGCCGAGGCCGACGGCGAAGTCGGCCACGACGGGCGCCAGGAAGGTCAGCAGGACCGTGGCGATGGTGCCCGCGATGAAGGATCCGATCGCCGCCGTCGCCAGGGCTGCCGCTCCCCTGCCGGCCTTGGCCATCTTGTTTCCTTCAAGCGCCGTGACGATCGAGGAGGACTCGCCCGGCGTGTTCAGCAGGATGGAGGTGGTGGAACCGCCGTACATGCCGCCGTAGTAGATCCCGGCGAACACGATCAACGCGGCCGCGGGGTCCAGGGCATAGGTGATGGGCATGAGCAGGGCCACGGTCATGGCGGGGCCAATGCCGGGCAGCACCCCGACGGCGGTGCCGACGAAGACCCCGCCCAGCGCGTAGAGCAGGTAGACGGGCTGCAGCGCGGTGCTGAATCCCTCGAGCAGGAGCATGAAGCTATCCATGGAAGAACGGCACCCCCTCGAGCAGCGGCCCCGGCGGCAGGGACACGCCGAGCAGGCCGCCGAAGACGTACTGCAGCACCAGCGCCAGGATCACGGACACGCCGATCGCCTTCCAGAGGGGTTTGGCGTCCAGGGACCAGGCGGCACCGCTGAAGAGCACGGCGGCGGCCACCGGCCAGCCGGCCGGCTCGATCAGGAAGATGTGCAGCACCACGAAACCCACGAGTTTGGCCAGGGCCACCCAGTCGGTCTTGGCGGTCACGTCCAGGTCTTCGCTGTCCTCGGCCTGCCCGACTTTGCCGCGGAGGACCTGCAGGACCACTCCGGCGCCGCACAGCACCAGCAAGCCGCACACGATGTAGGGGAAGGCCCGCGGGCCGATGCCGGTCTCCGACGGCGGGATCGGAATGGATCCCGCCGTCGCCAGGCCCGCGACGCCCACGCTGACGAATACGAGGGCGAACAGGATCTCCCCGGTCGGCCGTTTGGTGGGCGCCGCGGCGCCCGCCGACGTTGATGCGAGGTCAGACACTGTTACTTGACCAGGCCGATCTGGGTCAGGGTGGTCTTGACCTTGGCGATGTCCTCGGTCAGGAAGGTCTTGAAGCCGTCACCGGCCAGGAACGCGTCGTCCCAGTTGTTCTTGGTCAGGGTGGACTTCCAGGCCTCTGACGCGTGCAGCTTGGTGACGACGTCGGTCAGCTTCGCTCGCTGGGCGTCGTCGATGGACCCGGGGGCCACCACGCCGCGCCAGTTGGTCAGCACGACGTCGATCCCCTGGTCCTTGAGCGGCTTGATCCCGGGAAGCGCCGGGGCCTCGGCCTTTCCGGAGACGGCGAGCGCCCGGACCTTGCCGGCCTTGACCTGTTCGGCATACTCACCCACGCCGGAGATGCCGGCCTGGACCTTGTTGCCGAGCAGCGCCGCGATGGACTCGCCGCCGCCGGAGTAGCCGATGTAGTTCAGCTTGTCCGCCTCCACGCCCTGGGATTTCAGGATCTGCCCGGCCAGGATGTGGTCCGCGCCCCCGGCCGAGCCACCCGTGATGGCCACACCCTTGCCGTTGGCCTTGATGTCCGCGACGAGGTCGGCGACCGACTGGTACTTCGACGACGCCGGCACCACGAGAACCAGCGGCTCTTCGGTGAGCCGCGCGATCGGCGTGGTGTCTTCGAGCCGGGTCTTGGCGCCATTGGTCTCGACCGCACCCACCATGACGTAGCCCATCACCATGAGGGTGTTGACGTCCTTCTCGGTGGCGAGCTTGGCGAGGCCGTTGGTCCCGCCGCCGCCGCCAATGTTGGTGACCTGGGCGGAGGAGACAAGCTTGTTGGTCTGCAGATCCTGCTGCATGGCGCGCCCGGTCTGGTCCCAGCCGCCGCCGGGGTTGGCCGGGACGATGATGCTGAGCTTCTTGATCGGATCGGCGCCCGCGGACCCGCCGGCAGCCGTGCCGGTTGCGCTTCCCGCGCAGGCGGACATGGCCAGGACGACTCCGGCGGCGCCGGCAATGAGGGCGGCGCGACGTGTGTGGGTGGGACGCGTGAAAGCGGGCCGCGTGAAAAAGTTCTGGGCAGTCATGGTTTCTCCTTGAGCGAATGTGATGCACATCATTGGAATCACGTCACTGACCCTAGGAGCGCCCGCCGAACGGCAACAGCATTTGGCCGTAGAGGTAGTAGTGGTCATATTGGTCACGGCCCTGGCCGTCTTTTTGGCGGGCGGGCTGCGCCCCCAATGGGAAACTTGTGACATGTTTCACAGGATTCCCCTTCGGTTCCAGCTGGTCGCATTGCAGCTGGGCATCGTGCTGGCTGTCCTCACGGTGGTGGGGGCCGTGACCATCCGGATGCAGGAACAACAGCTCCGTGACGCCTACAAGGGCCGGCTGATCGGCGTCGCCGAAAGTGTTGCCCAGCTGCCCTCGGTCATCAACGCCTTCGGAACGCCGTCGCCGGCCCAGACCATCCAGCCGATCGCGGAAGTCATCCGGCAGGCATCCAACGTCACCTATGTGGTGGTGACGGACCGGCACGGGGTCCGGCAGTCGCACCCCAAT
>Ga0207691_10000780_pt1 | contig 31583 bp, 37 predicted proteins | sample KBSM13metaG_FD_184327 | JGI IMG/M metagenome (GOLD analysis project Ga0207691, IMG submission 184327) | Miscanthus rhizosphere microbial communities from Kellogg Biological Station, Michigan, USA - KBS M1-3 metaG (SPAdes) (version 2) | ecosystem: Host-associated > Plants > Roots > Rhizosphere >...
TCGCCGCAAACGTCGCTGGAGGTCGTGAGGAGCCTCACACTCTGGCCAGTCTACGGCCCGCACTTCGTCAATCCAGCGCTTGGAGTCGGATGGACGCTGAGCTTCGAACTGCTTTTCTATCTGGCATTCGCGCTCGCGCTGGCCACGCGAGTCTCCGTCCCGCTCATCGCCTACGCGTCATTCTTCATCCTTGCGATGAAGACGAACTCGATCCTGTTCGCATTTCTAGGAAGCCCGCTCGCGCTTGAATTCCTGATGGGCGTTGCTGTAGCCGCCATGCCCACCAGAAGCTTCGCCGGCATAGCTGCTCTTGTGCTCGGCATTTGCGGGTTCGCGCTCGGCCCCTCCGACTTTTACAATCAGGCGTTCGGCGCGGGAGCAATCTATCGCGCCATCGCCTGGGGCATACCTGCCTCGCTGGCGGTTTATGGGGCCCGGTCCCTGGAAAGCTTCTTTGAGAAAAAAAGCTTCAACCTTCCAGTTCTGTTGGGAAGCGCGTCCTATTCGATCTACCTGTTTCACCAGCTGGTCTTCCAGGCCTTCAGCGGGCCGGCGGGTCTTGTCATTTCCGCTTTCGCAGGCGTTGCGGTCTATCTGTTACTGGAGCGGCCGATCATGCGTGTTAAGCCGCATTGGCGACCTCCGGGCCAGAGTCATCCGGCGAGAGCCTCGCTCCTCACGTAGCCGACGCGCCGCTCGGCGCCCGCATAACCCCAAGCCCAGCCGAGGCTGTCGTCGAGCAAGTCGAAAGGCTCACCGGACTGGAGTTCGCAGCACGTTTCCGAATCATCGATCGGCTCGCTTCGGAGCGGCGTCGCCATTCGAGTGCGTCGGGCGAGCGGCTCGGCATAATGCGATGTGATTACGGCCCCGGCTAGCGCGACGTCGGCCAGGTCCTTGCGGTAAGCATTGAATCGGGGGTCCGGCGGATTGGACTTGCCGGAAAGAGCAAATTCGTCAGCGCTGGTGAGCGTATGCCGCGGCTTGACCGATGACGGGCCGGTGCGCCGCGGAGCTTGTGTCGCCCTCGCGGATATTGCGCTTGAAGCCTTCAAGAAATTCTGCCCCGCTGCTGGTTCTAACGACGAACACGTTACGCCTGTCGTCCTGGTCTCTCTCGCGGCGGAGATAGCCGAGCGCACCCAGCGTATTCAAGGCACGAGTGACAACCGGCTTCGAAACGCCAAGCACCCTTGCAAGCCCGCGGACAGTATGGGGACCCGGGGTTAAATAGACCAACATCAACAACGCCATTTGGCGATTGGTGAGGTCAGGTTCGCCAGAACGGACATAGGCAATGAGTGCCTTCATCCAGCCGGTAAGCGATACCTCGCTCATAGCTGCCAAACTCCAATCCGTGTCGCGTAGCTTGGGAAAGTAAACCGGCCAAAGCGCGAATTGTTGCAGCGCCGTGCCTTTAAAAATCCCGATTTCTTCGGCGAAACCGCCTGTTAGCCGCGCGGATAGCGGCGCTGCAGCATTGCAAATACGGCTCTGAGGCCAAGGGCTTCGCCGCCCTTTGGGCGGCCGGGCTTCGCCGAATCTCGCCATGCATAAGTGTCAAGATGTGCCCAGCTGATTTCGCTGGGCACGAAGCGTTTCAGGAACATCGCAGCGATGATGCAACCGGCCATCGGGCTGTTTGCTGCGTTGGCCATATCCGCAATGTCGCTCTTGAGCATTTCGTCATAAGGATCCCATAGGGGCATCCGCCAGAGCGGATCTTCGACGTCCCGAGCGCTGCCCAAAGCCTCATCGGCGAGGTCGTCCCGGTTCGCGAAGAAAGCGGGAAGATCAGGCCCAAGTGCAACCCGCGCCGCGCCGGTAAGTGTCGCGAAATCGACGATGAGCTGAGGCTCGTCTTCCGCAGCCCTGCTCAGTGCATCGGCCAGGATCAGGCGCCCTTCGGCGTCCGTGTTGTCGATCTCGACGAATGTCCCCTTGCGGGACTTGATGACGTCCCCGGGCCGGTAGGCCGTTCCGGAAACGGCATTTTCAACCGCCGGGATCAGCAGATGCAGGAACACGGGAAGCTTTTCGGCAATCACCAGTCGGGCCAAAGCCAGCGCGTGCGCTGCACCGCCCATGTCCTTCTTCATGAGGCGCATGCCCGATGCAGGCTTGAGATCGAGGCCTCCGCTGTCGAAACACACGCCCTTGCCCACGATCGCGATTCTGGGATCGCCGGTCTTTCCCCATTCCAGCTCGATCAGCCGGGGCGCCCTGGCGTCGGATGCCGCACCGCCAACTGCCGCAATGAGCGGATAACCGTCAGCAAGCTCCTTGCCCGTCGTCACCCGGATCTTGGCACCGAGCTCGCTCGCTGTGTCGCGAACCGCCTTTTCAAGCTCCGCCGGCCCGAGATCGCTTGCGGGCGTGTTGACCATCTCCCTGACAAGCGCAGTAGCTTCCGCAAAACGGACGTATGTTTCGATTTTCGCGGCATCGGCGCTCACCAGGACTCGAGGCCCCCGTTCGGGCTCATCCTTAGCGGTTCGATAGGCTTCGAATCTGTGCTGCCCTAGCAGCCAGCCGAGCGCCGCCTGGCCCGGTGCGACACCGTCGAGCCTGTAGCTGCCTTCGGGCAGCGTCTCAGCCAGCTTCGCAAGGCACCACGGCGATAGCTCGCGGGCATCAGCGACCGCACTCACGACTTCGAAATCGCCCGCCCGGGGCAGCAGGGCGTAGGCGAATGCCGTCTTTCCATCGAATCGCTGTGCATTGAGCAGCGCGCGATCTTCGGCCGGGCGTTTCTTGACCCAGCCTTCGAAGCTTTTCTTGTCGACGAGGTGAACCGGGCGGCATTTTTGCCCGAGGTCGGCGGCCAGCAAGGATGAAAAATCGCTCATCGGCGCGCTCTAGAGCGCGTTAACGAGCTCGGCCATCCCAATAGCTGAGCTTACTCAGGCAGGGCTATTCGGCGTGGATGGAACGGTGCCCGCACCGCCGGAGCCACTCGTGGCCAGCGCGAGCACGATCAGGACAGCCCAAAGGCCAAGTACCGCGACCGGTGCCCAGCCTTCCGCCAATGCTCCTCCAGCTTCGGGCGGTGGAGGCGGTGGGGGGACGTCAGCTGGTTGAGCGGCAGCATTGGCGCCGCCCAAAGCTACAGCGCTGGCGGGTCCCATCAGGCTTAGCGTCATCCAGTCGCCCGGAGGCTGCACCAGTGGCGTTGAAGCTTGCTGCGTCGCCGCCGGAGCGGATGCAGCGGCTGCGGTCGAGCTTGCGACCAGGGCGGCGGCTGCGACAGCTGCGATCATCTTCGGCACTATGCGCATGACGGTCTCCCAGATCGTGAATTCTAGACGCTATTGTATTTAATATCACTGAAATTCGTCGGGTAAACGACACGTTTCAACGTTGACGAGAACCAAACCTCACCAGTTACCCCAATAGCAGCAGCGAAGCGACAAAGAGTTAACCGCGAACAGCAATAAAGTTCCGTTGAACCAAGGACTAACGATCGAGCACTGACGTCACGGCGGGGGCGCTCAGGCAGGGGTAGCCTCATGAGGACAGCCAAGCTCGTACTAGCACTTTTTCCCTTTATTACGGCGTCGCCGGCGGTTGCCATAACCATCCCCGATCCAGTCGGTGACTTCCTTCCATCCTTCGTTGGAACGCACAGTCCCGATCTCGACGTGACCAGCTTTTCAGTCACGTTCGACGGTACGAATTTCCTGATCGGAGCGACGCTCGCAGGGCCAGTCCTGCCGGCTACCAATGGCCTTTACGTCGTCGGCGTGAACACCGGGACGGGGGTCAACGCGCCGTTCGGCAACATCGGTGAGCCGAACGTGACCTTTAACCAGGTGTTGTTGGTGAACGGGGCGACCGGGGTCGGAACCGTCGGAGCGACGCCCGTGACGCTGTCGATTTTCGGGAACGCCTTCAGCGCCATCGTTCCCTTGGCGCTGCTGCCTTCGACCGGTGCAGCGCCGACGGGTTACGGCTTCAACCTCTGGCCGCGCGTCGGCCTTGGCAACAACAACCAGATCAGCGACTTCGCTCCTGAAAACAGGCTGCTGAGCGTCAATGGATTGCTGGCCCCGGTTCCCGAACCGGCGACATGGCTGTCCATGCTGCTTGGATTCGCGATGATTGGCGGAGCCATGAGGTTCCGGCGCGCAAAGGGCGAAGGGCGTCTCGAGCAGATTGCCTGAGAGTTTGCGTCAGGCGGGAACGCCGTAGAGATCGTGTTCGTCCGCATCCTCGATGCGGGCGGAGACGATGTCGCCGGGCTTGAGCCCCCCCGAATCCCGGAGATGGACTTCACCGTCGATCTCGGGCGCGTCCGCCTTTGAGCGACCGGTGGCGCCACCGGTGTCCGGGTCGACCGCGTCGATCAGCACATCGAGGGTCCTCCCGACCTTCCGGCCAAGTTTTTCGGCCGAAATTCGCGCGGAAAGCGCCATGATGCGCTCGTAACGCTCCTGCTTGGCCTCATCTGGAACCTGTTCGTCCATCGACGTTGCCGGAGCGCCCTCGACGGCCTCGAACTTGAAGGCCCCGACCCGGTCGAGCTGGGCCTGTTCAAGCCAGGCGAGAAGGTAGGCGAAATCCTCCTCGGTTTCCCCCGGGAAGCCGACGACGAAGCTCGAGCGGATCGCAAGTTCGGGAACTTGCTCACGCCAGCCCTGGATGCGCTGAAGAACTTTCGCGTCGTTCGCCGGGCGGCGCATGCGTTTCAGGACGTTCGGGCTCGCATGCTGGAACGGGATGTCGAGGTAGGGAAGGACCAGGCCCTCGGCCATCAGCGGAATGACATTGTCCACGTGCGGGTAGGGGTAGACGTAGTGGAGCCTCACCCAGGCACCCAGCTTGCCGAGTTCGCGCGACAGGTCCGTCATGTGGGCGCGGACTTCGTCGCCTTTCCACGGCCACGCCTTGTGGCGGATGTCGACGCCGTAAGCTGACGTATCCTGGCTGATGACCAGCAGTTCCTTCGTCCCTGCGGCGACGAGCTTTTCCGCTTCGCGCAGGACGGCGTCCGGTCGCCGGCTGACGAGATCGCCGCGCAGGTGGGGAATGATGCAGAAGGCGCAGCGATGGTTGCAGCCTTCGGAAATCTTCAGATAGCTGTAGTGACGCGGAGTAAGCTTGAGACCTGCTTCCGGCACCAGGTCGACGAAAGGTGAGGGGATCGGCGGCGCGGCTTCGTGCACCGCGGCAACCACTTCCTCATATTGCTGCGGACCAGTGACCGCCAACACGTCGGGGAATCGTTCGCGGATCACGTCCGCTTCCTTCCCCATGCATCCGGTGACAACTACTCGGCCGTTTTCGGCAATGGCTTCGCCGATTGCCTCGAGACTCTCTTCCTTGGCGGAATCGAGGAAACCGCAGGTGTTGACCAGCACCACGTCGGCGCCGGCATAATCGGGCGACATGTCGTAACCTTCGGCGCGAAGCTTGGTCATGATGCGTTCGCTGTCCACCAACGCCTTGGGACAGCCGAGCGAGACCAGGCCCACGCGTGGGGGCTTAGGGAGAGTCGTGACGTTCATCGGAAGGGCGGGGCCAATATAGGGAGTTTGCGGCGAAAACTAGGCCTTATGGCGCTTTCAGTTCCACTGCGACGATGTGTAGATCCGCGGTGCCGACATTTTCCACCGAATGCGGCGGCAAAGGTTCGATCCACAACCCTTCGCCGGGGACATGAGAAGGTCGATCCCGGCTGTCGACCAGCACCGTGCCGTCAGCGTCGCGGCGGATGAAATCACTCCAGTTCAACACATAGAGCGCCGCGGGCCATTCGTGTGCATGAACGGGCGTTCGCTCGCCGGGCGCCAGGCGGGTATCCAGAATTCGCACTCGTTCGCTTTCGAACAACACCCGGTGATGATCGGGTGCAACGGTCATCGCGTCGAGCGGGTGCGTCGCCATCTCTCGATCATCAGGCAAGGGCGCTGGGACGGCAAGCTTGTTCATCCTGGCAAAGCGTGGCTAAGGCATCCGTCCCCGCTTCAGGAGTGACCAATGCGTATCGCGATGATCGGCACCGGCTATGTCGGACTGGTATCCGGCGCCTGCTTTGCCGATTTCGGCCACCGCGTTTGCTGCGTCGACAAGGATGGGTCGAAGATCGAAGCACTCAACGATGGCATCATGCCTATTTGGGAACCCGGTCTTGAATCGCTGGTGAAAGCCAATGTCGGCCACGGGCGACTGACCTTCACAACCGACCTGCAATCGGCTGTGGAAGGCGCTGAGGCAATCTTTATCGCGGTCGGAACGCCGGCCCGGCGCGGCGATGGGCATGCCGACCTCACTTACGTTTTCGATGCCGTTCGAGAGCTGGCGCGCTTCATCCAGCCAGGGGCGGTTGTAGTCACCAAGTCCACGGTGCCGGTAGGCACAGGCGACAAGATCGAGCAGATCCTCAGCGAAGAAGGCATCGAAGAGGTGTCGGTCGCCTCAAACCCCGAATTCCTTCGCGAAGGCGCAGCAATTGCCGACTTCAAGCACCCGGATCGGATCGTCGTGGGCGCCGAAGACCCCCGCGCGCAAGACGTGCTTCGCGAAATCTATCGGCCTCTGTTTCTCAACCGGGCGCCCATCCTGATCACCGGCCGGCGCACTGCCGAGCTCACCAAATATGCGGCCAATGCGTTTCTTGCCGTGAAGATCAGCTTCATCAACGAAATCTCCGACCTCTGCGAGGCTGTCGATGCGGACGTCCAGGACGTCGCGCGAGGCATCGGGCTCGACAATCGCATTGGTCCAAAGTTCCTGCATGCTGGGCCCGGCTATGGCGGAAGCTGCTTTCCCAAAGATACCCTCGCACTTCTCCAGACCGCCGATGCAGCTGGAGTCGACCAGCGGATCGTCAGGACCACGGTGGCAGTCAATGACGACCGGAAGTCGAGCATGGTCGAGCGCGTGGTTCGGGCGCTTGGCGGCGACCCCAAGGGCAAGCGGGTAGGAGTGCTCGGCCTCGCGTTCAAGCCGAACACGGACGACATGCGCGAGGCTCCCGCGATTCCGATCGTGAAGGCCCTCGTTGAGCGGGGAGCTGCGGTTTGCGCCTTCGATCCGGTAGCAATGTCGCAGGCCGAGCAGGTCCTCTCCGGGATCCAGTTCGCGGATGACGCTTATGCTGCAGCGGACGGCGCCGACGTGCTGGTCATTGTCACCGAGTGGGACGAGTTCCGCGCACTCGATCTCGAGCGTGTTGCAGCGTCGCTTCGCGGCAAGATCCTGGTCGACCTCCGGAACGTCTATGATCCAGGCGAGGCGGAGGAGGCCGGTCTCACTTATTATGGCGTGGGACGCGGTCGGCCTAGGGGTTGAGCAGTTATTCTGTCCATTTTGGACAGACCATATCCGAAACGGTTCGAGCCGCTATAGATTCGGCGGATGGAGCCCGAAGGCCGCATTGTCGTCATTGGTCTTGGATATGTGGGATTGCCGCTGGCCGTCGCGCTTGCGCGCAAATTCGACACGATCGGCTTCGACATCGATGGGAAGCGCGTCGATGAGCTTCGCGCCTTCCGCGACCGCACGCATGAGATCGACGAGGACGAGCTCAAAACCACGCAGCTGAGGATAACGGCCGAGGCCAGCGAATGCGCCGGCGCGGACGTCTATATCGTGGCCGTTCCGACGCCCGTCGATGCGACAAATCAGCCTGATCTTGGCGCGCTGATTGATACAACGCGGACACTGGCGGAGCTGATCGATCCGAAACTGCGACCGACAATCATCTATGAAAGCACCGTCTATCCCGGCGTAACGGAGGACGTCTGCGGACCTGAAATCGAGCGGGTGTCGGGCCTCACGCGCGGCCGCGACTTTCGCCTCGGCTATAGTCCCGAACGCATCAACCCCGGCGACCGCGAGCATACGATCGACAAGATCACGAAGGTCATCGCCGGCGAGGACGAGGAAGTCGTCGCAACGCTCGCGGAAATCTATGGCGCGATCACCGAAGGCGGCGTGTTTCGTGCCGCTTCCATCAAGGCCGCCGAGGCGGCGAAGGCCATCGAGAATGCGCAGCGCGACATCAATATCGCCTTCATCAACGAGGTTACGCAAATATTCTCGAGGATCGGTCTCTCCATGTGGGACGTGCTCGAGGCAGCCCGAACCAAGTGGAACTTCCTTCCGTTCGAGCCGGGCCTGGTCGGCGGTCACTGCATTGGCGTCGATCCTTATTATCTGAGCCATCTTTCGCGAGAGGTGGGCCACAATCCCCAGGTCATCCTGGCGGGGCGGGAGACGAACGACGGGATGGGCGGCTGGATTGCCGACGCGCTTCACGAGCATCGCGGAAAGGCCGGAACCGCGCTCGTCATGGGGCTGACTTTCAAGGAAAACGTGCCCGACCTCAGGAACAGCCGAACCTTCGATCTGGTCACGCGGCTGCAGCAGCTCGGGCATGAGGTCGAAGTCTCCGATCCGATCGCAAGCCCTGGCGAGATCGAGCACGAACACGGGTTGAACGTAACCACGCCGGACGGGCGTCAATACGACCTTGTCGTTGGAGCGGTTGCGCATCGGCATTATCGCGAGCTTCAGAACGACCGGCTCGAAGCGCTCGTGGCTCCAGGCGGAACGCTTGCCGATCTGAAGGGTATGTGGCGGGAACGACGCCTCGACCCGGGGGTAGACCGATGGACCTTGTGAGGGCCTGAGCGATGCGACACGAATCCGTGCGCGCTGCGCCCATATCCCTTTTGGCCCGCAAGCGCTTCCAGTTCGTCGGTGCATTGTTCATCGGCGCCTGGCTTCCATGGTTTGCGCGCGGGCCGCTGCTGCCCGGCGAGATGTTCGAAGCGGCCAGCCTCAATACGTTCTGCGGGAATGTCGTGGCGGTGCTGCTCGCTTTCTGGACGAGGCTTTCAATCGAGACTTATCCGGGCATCCGAAGGAGCTCCGTGATCCTGCCGGCCGCGCTCACCGGTCATGGCGTTGCGGTCGTGTGGTTCGTTCTGACGCGCTTTCCTTACGATCGCGTCGGTCTTGCTGCAGGCTTCCTGCTTCACGTGGCCTGGCTTTACCTGCTTTATATCCGGGCCGAGCGAAACGTCCGTCGCCGGATCGCCGTCGTCCCGTTCGGTTCGATCGAGCGGTTGATTCAGATCCGGGGTGTCGACTGGCACGTAATGAAGCGGCCGCAGCTACACGACGCGAGGGCATGCCACGCGATCGTTGCTGACTTCCGAGCGGACCTTCCTGACGAGTGGGAAGCGTTCCTGGCGGACGCTGCGTTGGCCGGGCGCATCGTCTACCAGGTGAAGCAATTGTCGGAGTCCATTACCGGCCGAGTTGAGCTTGAGCAATTGTCCGAGAATAGCTTCGGGTCGCTGGTACCGGCACGTGGCTATTTCTACTTCAAGACCCTCGCCGACTTCACATTCGCCTTGATGCTGCTGCCGATAGCGCTTCCGATCATGGCAATCGTCGCAATAACCATTCGCCTGGACAGCAAGGGCCCGGTCCTCTTCCGCCAGAAGAGGGTCGGTCATTCGGGTCACCCGATCGTCGTCTACAAATTCCGGACGATGCGCGGCGTCGAAGCTGCGGACGACCGGAACGCCGCGATGACCAGGAGCGACGACGACAGGATAACCGCGGTCGGAAAGGTTCTGCGAAGCCTGCGGATCGACGAGCTTCCCCAGATCATCAATATCCTCAGGTGGGAAATGAGCTGGATCGGCCCGCGGCCAGAGGCAGAAGTCCTGTCGGTCTGGTATACGAGCGAGATCCCGTTCTACCGCTACCGCCATGTCGTTAAGCCCGGGATCTCGGGATGGGCGCAGGTCAACCAGGGCCACGTCGCCGAAGTCGATGAAGTCCACCGGAAGCTGCAGTACGACTTCTACTACATCAAATATTTCTCGCCCTGGCTGGACGTTCTGATCCTCTTCCGGACGATCAAGACGATGCTGACCGGATTTGGGTCACGCTGATCTCCTGTTCCGCGTCCGGCTGCGCTGCTTGATTTCGATGCCAGGGAAAGACGATTTTGCCGCCGCTCTTGCGCTCGATCGTCCGCTCATAGGCACGCGCCAGTTCCGCATGCGCCTCCCGCGCGGCCTTGCTTGCAGCCGTTTCGGCCAGGCTCCTCTCCACCTGTTGCCGCAGGAAGACGTAGTTGAGATCCATGGCGAGTCTCCGAGCCGGATGCGCCGGTTCGATACGCATCCGCAATGTGAACGATTGATGATTGAACGCGGCTGCCCGCGATATTTGGGGCCTCATGAAGGCCGAACGGTTCAACGCGGCGCGGTCTCTCGCATCATGAGCAGGACGGGGAAAACGGCGATTGCGACAAGCGCGATCATTGCGCCCGGAGCGCTCGCCCAGCCGGTGCGCTCGACAAGCAATTGGGCGACGTAAGGGGTCAGCCCTCCGAAGATCGCCGTCGCCATGGTTGCGCCTAGCGCGAGGCCGGTAATCCGGCCCTCGCCTGGGAATTGCTCGGCTGTCGCAACGGCGCCCACTGCGCTCACAGCGCCGGCGAGCAGTGCCAGGATGACGGCCCCAGCGAGCGCTTCGCCGCGAGCGCTGCTTGCCATCAGAGCAAACATGGTGATCGGAAGCGCGGCACTGCCTAGGCAAAGGCCGATCAGGACGGGCTTTCGTCCGATGCGGTCGGTCAGAGCGCCAGTGACTGGAGTAATGACGATGACCGCAACCGCTGCGACGGTGGAAAGCCAGAGCGATTCCTTCTCGCTGAGCGAACTGACGGAGGTAAGGAAAGCCGGAACGTAGGTAATCCCGACATAATAAGTGATCGATCCCAGCGCCGAGATCGAGAACGCGCGCGCAATTCCCACGCGGTGGTTTGCGATCGCATGGCGGAGGGGCACGTCCGGAACGGTGCCCTGGTCCTGCTGTCGCCGGAATTCAGGAGACTCATGCATCGTCGAGCGCGCGACCCAGACCGACGCGGCGAGCGCGGCGCCAACAAAAAAGGGAATGCGCCAGCCCCATGAATCCAGATCGGCGCTACTCATCAAACTGACGGTAAGCGCGGAAACGCCCACCGCCATTAGCGCTCCCACCTCGCTCGCTGCCGATGCCGATGAAGTGATGAGTCCCCGGAGTCCTCGCGGCGATCCCTCGAGCAAATAAGCGACCACGCCGGTGTATTCGCCACCGACCGAAAAACCCATCACGCAGCGCAATCCCAACAGGAGCCAGCCGGAGGCAGGTCCGATTGCCGCACGCGTAGGAAGCAGCGCGGTGGCGAGCATCGCGGCAGTCATCAACGCGACGGACATCAGCATCATGTGCCGGCGGCCGCGCCGGTCGCCGATATGGCTGAAGAAGACCGCGCCCAGCGGCCGCATAAGATAAGCGATGGCAAAGCCACCGAGAGTCAGGAGAAGAGAGCCGCTGCCGCCACCGTAGAAGACCCTCGCGAGGACGGTCGCGAAATAGAGGTAGAGCGTGAAATCGTACCACTCGACGATCGTCGAGAAGGCTGCGACCGCCAGCGAATGGGCTGGAAGGACCGGATTGTCCTGATCTTTTGGCAATTCAATCGCGGGTGCGCGGCGCCATATCATCCGGAAGGACTAGCATGTCCGCCGGGTCGTCATAGACCCGTAAGGCACCCGCGCGGCAGTTCAACCGACTAGGGCGTCGCTATGCTCATGTGTGTGATAGGGAAGGGACAGACCGCCTCCGCGATTGATCCGCGTCTTCAAGGGCACGCTGGCAATCACCACCGTCCCAGGAGGTCGTGAGGCATAGACGAACAGTCGCCCGCCGAGCTCTGCAAGACGTGCGCGCATGCCCGACAGGCCGACTCCCGCGGTCACATGAGAAGGCATGCCAATGCCGTCATCGGCGATGACAACATGAGTCATCACCCTGCCGCTTACGATCCGAACGGTTGCGCGTGACGCCTTTGCGTGGCGGTGAACGTTGGAGAGCGCCTCCTGGACCACGCGGTATACGGCACCTTCCGCGGCCGGGCTGAAGAAATGCGGATCCCCTTCGATGTCGAACGAAACCTGCAAATCGGTGCGCCGGCTGAATCCATCCACCAGGCATTTGAGCGCGTCAGCCAGGGGCATTTTGTCCAGCAACGGCGGGTGCGCCAGATAGGCGATCGAACGGATCTCCTTCTGCGCTTCGGCCAATAGCTCGTCCATCTCGTCGAGAATTGGCTGGCAGCCAACCGTGTCGCAGCGCCGCCTGAACACCGCGATCAGAAGGCCGAGACCCGCTAAGAGCTGCATTGTCGAATCGTGGATCTCGCGGCCGAGCCGTCGGCGTTCCTCAGCCTGGCCTCGGATCACCGAGTCGCTGAAATCCTCACGAAGCCGGCGAAGCTCGAGGAGTTCCGTGACATCGTAGCGGGTGACGGACGCATAGGTTCGGTCGGCGACCGCGAAACGGTTCACGCATACCTGGAAATCATGGCCCTTCCACCGTTCGCTGCCGTTGTAGACAATCCGGAACGAATTGGTTTCGCCGGACATGATCTCGTTGAGGCCTTCGACCGTGTCGCGCGCCGGCGCATGGCCTTCGGCGGCCTTCTCGCGGCAGAAATCGAGATAGTTTGTGCCGGGCATCAGGGCGAATAGCCCGTAGAGCTCCGCAGTCTTCGTCCAGGAGTCATTGACTACGATGATGTTCCATTGGTCATCGAGCAACGCGATCTGCTCCGGCAGCCCGTCCACCAGGCTTTGCCACACGTGGATGAAACTGAAAGGCTCGATGCCGGCGAACGCATGAGTCACCACCGGCCCCGAGCGCACCGGCTCAGGTCTAAGTGGAAACTCTGATGTTGCCCTCATGTCGTAGCCCCGCGACATCAGCTGCCCCAAGAATACGCCACTCGGGAAAGCTTTTCAAAACTAATTTGGATTAAACCCTATAGCAAATGGGCATAATTACCGATGGAGGAAACCCGCGAATTGTTTCTGTTCCGTGACGAACGGTCGCTCTTAACTAAAGTAAACTCCATTCTCCTCGTTCCGCCTTTGTGACTTTCTCGGTTCTTTGGATGGTGGTGATTCCAAAACACTCGGCGCTCAGGTGCGTCACCTTCGCTAAATGCCTGCAAAGGCTGGACATATCAATAACGTCAGTTAAGTGTTGGATGCCGAATCGTCCGCAAAGGGGAGCGGGCCTGTGTGTGTTTATGCGGGGAGTTTGATGGTCGAGGACGCCGGCGGCGCGCGCTTCCACGTTCACGAATTCAAGTGCAGGAGAATGTTGTCGCGCACCTCGCGGTTCGAACTGGACAGCGGCGAAGCAGCGCGCCGGGTCGACGAGAGGACCTTCTCCGTTATTGCCACGGGTGAAAGATTGGTGCTGGTCGATGCGTAGCAATGACGCATTTGCGCTTGCACCGCTGTTCGCTCTAGAGTCCGTTCATCCGGAGCCGCAGGAGTTCCGAGTGCGAGCGAATGGGCGAAAGTGCGATCCTCAGGGCCGGCCAGATCCCACCCGACAGGGCGATGAAAACGCGCGCCAACTGAGCCGCGAGACGTCGCGACTTATCGAGAACCTGCAATATCGCCTGCTTCGGTTGCGAACCATCGGCGAGCCGGACGCGAAAGCGATCGCGATGGAGTGCGAGCGCGCCTTGGGTGAAATCCGAAAGGAGCTCGACGCAGTTGCGGCCGAGCGGCGAAGCAAGAACGAAGGGTCCTGAAGGGTCAGTTCCTCGACGTCGTCCGCTCATTGTGAACGCGGATTTCTCCGAGGATGGATTCCACGAGCTCGAGGCAGTTTTCAGCGGCGGCGCGTAAGCCTTCGGCCGCTTCGGGTGAGTCCGAATCATCGGCACAGCGGCCTAGTTGGTCGGCCATGGATCGCAGCTTCTCGATGTTGGCGAGGAAGCGGACTGACCAGTGAGCGGCAGCAACGGAATCTCCTTCGCTTCGCGATACGAGTTTCAGCTGCGGTGTGGACCGGCCCCGGCCCGACGGGACCTTTTCAAGGTCCTGGACCCCGCGAGCAAGCCGAATGGCCTCAGCGACGTGCTTCGTGATCATCGTGATCGCATCGATCTCATCCGGCGTCGGACTCCCCGTCCGCCGGTGGTAAATTGCGAATGTGCCGACGATGCTTCCGTCCTGGCCCGGAATTGGAGTCGACCAGCAAGCCAGGAGTCCATGGGGCAAAGCGAGTTGGCGGTAGTCTGCCCATAACGGATCGGAGGCGATGTCAGTCACATAGACCGGTCGGCCAAGAAAGGCCGCAGTTCCGCACGAACCAGCTCGAGGTCCGATCTCGCTCCCGTCGATCGCGTTGCAATAAGAAGGGGGAAGGTTGGGGGCGGCCGCGTGCGCGAGCCGTTTCCCGTCCGAACTCAACAGCAGGACGGATGTCAGTATGTCGCCCTCGGCCATTCCTTCAACCGCCGCCAAATGGCGGTTGAGGACATGTTCGAGGCTGTCGCCACCGGTGAGTTCGGAGTGGACCTGCCTGTCGCGAAATTGAAGCGACTCGCGAAGCCCGGAAGCAAACGGCATCACCCTCTCCCGCACTCTCGGTTACGACGAGCTCAACAGCTTCATGATAATATTATGACAGTCGGCGCGCTAGTCGGATGCCTGAAAAGGAAAACGACCCGGCTGAGCTACGGTGCCGGGTCGTTCCACGCCCAAGTTCGACGAGTACGTACCGCCGAAACTCTTCCAGTTTAGGCCCCAATGATTAACATAGAGTATTTGCATCAGTTAAGGTCAAACCCCTAAACGAAGATCGGTAATGACCCTATGAGCGGCTCGCAACTTGTCGATTTCTTGGTTCTGAGCCACGAACATTGTGCTCGGCTCGGGCGATAAGTAGCCCCTCCGCCTAACTGATATTTAACCATATCCGCGCATGGCTGGTCGGACGACGGGAGCATCGCGTGGAAAGCATAAGGCGGATTTTAAGGTCAGGCGGAAACTCTGCCGCTGAAGAACCACGCCCGCCTTCCTCGCGCGCCGACGGCCTGATCCAGGAATTCGAGAGCAGCGGCAAGGGCTGGTTTTGGGAGACCACCCGCGAAGGGGTGTTGTCCTACATTAGCAACAGCGTCGCAGAAGCCCTGGGACGAAACACAGAAGATCTGATCGATCGGCCATTCACCGACCTCATCTCGACGGAGGCTGCTGACGGGAGCGCGACGTCGGAGCGAACGCTCGGCTTCTACCTCTCCTCACACGTCGCATTCCAGGACCTGATCGTCCGCGCCAAGACAAAGAACGAGACCTGGTGGTCGATCTCCGGCCGGCCGGTCCATGACGAGATCGGGCGGTTCTTCGGCTTCCGGGGCTTCGCTTCCGACCTCACTCAGATGCGGCAGTCGGAGGTCGAGCTCGATCGCCTCGCCCGGCAGGATGCGCTGACTGGCCTGGCAAACAGGCAGGCCCTCCGGCGCGCGCTCGACGACGCGCTGGTGAGCGCCGTGCGGCGCAAGCACCGCTGCTCGATGTTCCTTCTCGACCTCGACCGCTTCAAGGCGGTCAACGATACGCTTGGTCACCCTGCCGGGGATACTCTACTTCGGCTCGTGGCGCTTCGCCTGCGCGACGTGATCGGCGACGCGGGCCAGGTGGGCCGTCTCGGCGGCGACGAGTTCGAGGTCGTGCTCCCAAACATTTCTTCGAAGGATGACCTGTCCAAGCTCGCGCAAGGGATCATCGACAGCCTTTCCCGGCCTTACACGATCAACGGTACCGCCGTGTCGATCGGCGCATCGGTCGGCATCGTCACATCGGACTATGACGACCGCACGTCGGATGATCTGATGCGGGATGCCGACCTTGCGCTCTACGCCGCCAAGGCTGCCGGCAAAGGCTGCTTCCGCTTCTTCGCTCCCGAGATGCACGAAGCGGCGCGCCAGCGTCAGCTGATGGAATCGGACCTTCGGGTCGCGCTTGAGAAGGGTGAGCTCCACCTCGCCTACCAGCCGTGCGTCGATGCAACGAGCGAGGCCGTGACGGGCTTTGAAGCGCTGATCCGCTGGACCCATCCCGATCATGGTCCTGTCAGTCCTGTCGAATTCATCCCGCTGGCCGAGGAAATCGGCCTGATCGACGAGATTGGCGAATGGGTCCTTCGGACCGCCTGCGCGGAAGCGGCCAAGTGGCCGCAGCAGATCACGGTCGCGGTGAACCTTTCGCCCGTGCAGTTCAAATCGCCCGCTTTGCCGACCATCGTCCGGATGGTGCTGAGCGACACGAAGCTGCCCGCCAAGCGGCTGGAGCTGGAGATCACCGAAGGCGTGTTCCTCAGCAATGACGACCATGTCCACGACATGATTGCCAGCCTGAAATCGATCGGCGTGAAACTCGCCCTCGACGATTTCGGAACGGGATATTCGAGCCTCAGCTATTTGCAGCGGGTCCCCTTCGACAAGATCAAGATCGACCGGTCCTTCGTGAGCGGGGCACACGACCCGGAGAGCCGCAATGCAGCGCTCATCCGGGCAATGGTGGGCCTGGCTTCCGACCTCAACATGCAGACCACCGCGGAAGGCGTTGAGACGCAGGAGGAGCTGGCTCTGGTCCGAAGCCTCGGCTGCTCGCTCGTCCAGGGTTACATATTCGGCAAGCCGATGCCCGACGAGGAAGCCCGGGAGCTTGCGTCAAAGGGCGCGGTAGATCGCACCGAACCGCTCTATCCGGCGCGCGAAGCCCGAGTCCGGATCATCCGTGCGGCGCTGCTTCATTACCAGGGACGGGTTCTGGGTGCCCGCCTGCGCAACATTTCGAGCGGCGGCGCGCTGGTCGAGTGCCGGGAAGAGTTGCCTGTCGGCGCGGAAGTCCAACTCGACTTCGCCGCCGGCGGCCTGATCGAAGCGGAAATCCGCTGGACGAAGGGCACTCAATTCGGCTGCCAGTTCAAGGAAAAGTTCAACCTGAAGCTGCTCCAGCCGACGAAACCCGCGGCCAAAGCGGCCACGGTCATGACTCCTCATTATATGAATGCAGCTGACGGCTCCGACGGAAAATAATCGTTCGCGGAAATCCAGTTCGCCAACGCGTCCAAGGCTTCCGCCTCGGCGTCGGCAGAAGTTCGGCCGCTCTTCGCGGCTGTCTTGAATGAATGATCCGCGCTCGCGACGACATGCAAGGTCGTGAGCGGTCCAAGGTCTGCGACGATGGGCTTGAGCAGATCCAACTCGGCGAGTGCATCGCGCTCACCCGAAATGAAGAGCATCGGGATCCGGACTGCGGCAAGATGATCGGCACGTTCGACACCGGGCTTTCCTGCGGGATGGATTGGGAAGCCCAGGAACGCGAGGCCGCGGACACTGGGCAATGGTTCGATCGCCTGAGCCTGCGAAGTCATCCGGCCGCCGAACGATCTCCCTCCGGCGACGAGCGGCAGTTTCGGCGCGAGTTCCAGCGCTTTTGCGGCTGCGGCGCGAACAGCAGAATGCGCGATCCTTGGAGGGTCAGGCCGCTTCGAGCCCTTTTCCATGTAGGGAAATTGATAGCGAAGCGTCGCGATGCCGCGTGCGGCGAGGCCCTGCGCGTTGGACTCCATCGCCTTGTGCCGCATTCCGGCGCCTGCGCCATGCGCGAACAGGTAAAGCGCTTTCGCGCCGGCTGGCCGGAGAAACAGTCCGGAAACCTGCTCCGTGCCGACGGGAATCGGGATTTCCTGCGCTTCCAATGCGGCTCCTCGAGAGGCGACGCAGCCTTTTGGTTACTTTTCATCAAGGATTCTACCCGAACATTGGCGACGGCGTGGCGGTGGGCCCAGCGAAAGGGGGGCACCCGCTAATGAGACTGTTCAAGGCAAATGAGCTTCACCAGTCCGAAGAGGACAGGGTGAGAGACGCACGGCTGACCTATATCGCGCAGCGCTACAAGCCGGAGTCGGCTGACAGGTCGTCGGACGAAGCGCCCACTGCCGGCGATCATCCGGAAAATCAGGGAAATGCCGAATGACGAAGCCTGCTTCGCTCGGTCGATTGTGCGAGATTTCCAAGCAACGGTCGATCCGAAAGCCGCTGCTCATCCCCGTTTCCGAAGATCATTTGGAGGAGCTCAAGGACGCTTCGGCAACCAGGGTCGAATGGCCTATCCGGAAATGAGGGCAGCGATTGCACTGGCGTTCATGCTGGCGGGTTGCGACCGAAGCCGCGACCAGGCTCTTCAGGGATCGGTCACCGTGCAGCTGCCGCCGGCCAAGGCGGTTGCGCCCGTCCCTTCCTTTTCATTCAAATCGCCCGGGAAGCGGGGGCAGTCGGAGGAGGCTGCGAGTAACTCACTTTGACTTGAGGGCCGCGCCGTGATTCCTTCCCAGGAGTGCGGCGCGGAAAATGCTCTTTTCGCTTGCATGGGCTCGGGAGCTTACGACGATGAAAATGTTCGTCGGCTTTGGTCTGTTCTTCTGGTTCCTCTGCGGGCTCATCGGCGCGTGGATGCTCGAGGGTCGGCATAACATGCACCTCAAGAGCATCGCCCGCGGTCCGATCACCCTCGTGCATGCCTTCAACGAAAATCCTGTGACCTTGCCCGGGCCGTAAGGCGCCGGCCCGTCCCATCCCGACACATCGCCATCTGAGGCGTTCAGCGCATGCCCGGCGCGTGGCAAAGTAGCGCAGGTCGAGGAGCCAGAAATGAACCCCGTATCGTTCGGAAGAAAACCACCGCCAGCCTGCCGTCGAGGCCCAGTCCGCGAGACCGTCGCGCTGGCAGGATCCGCGCTTGCCATTACGCGGTCGCGTTCCGTCGTCATCTCTGACCTGTCGTCCGAGGGTGCGGGGCTGAATGGGCGTGACTTGCCACCACCCGGCGACGAAATATTGTTCGTCGTCGGATCGACCGACCGCATGGCCGACGTCGTGTGGCGAGGACCCGACCAGTGCGGCGTGCACTTTGAAACGCCGCTCGGCGAGGACGAGATCGACAAGATGAAGCGCGAGGCCGAATGGACCTCGGTTTGCGGCTCCTGGCGATAGCTCAACTCGCGCCTTACCGCTTCTCGTCCTAGCGCTTCAGCAGAAATTACGCGTCGATCGCGCCGTCCTCCAATGCCGAGGCGCGGGCCTGGATGAAGTCGAAGCGTTTGGCCGGGTCTTTGCCCATCAGTTGCTCGACAACATCGCGCGCAGCCTGTCGCTCTTCGTACGAGGCCGGCAATGTCACTTTCAGCATGGATCGGGTCTTTGGGTCCATCGTCGTTTCCTTGAGCTGGCCCGGGTTCATCTCGCCGAGGCCCTTGAAGCGACTGACTTCGACCTTCTTGCCCTTGAACTCGGTTTCCTCAAGTTCGGCCCGGTGCGCATCGTCGCGGGCATAAAGCGTCTTGGCGCCGGCAGTTAGGCGATAGAGCGGCGGCTGGGCCAGGAAGAGGTGGCCGCGGCGCACGAGCTCAGGCATTTCCTGGAAGAAGAAGGTCATCAGCAAAGTCGCAATGTGGGCGCCGTCCACGTCGGCATCGGTCATGATGACGATCCGCTCATATCGGAGCGACTCCTCGACCCATTTGTCGCGGGTTCCGCAGCCCAGCGCCTGGATTAGATCGGCGATCTCGCTGTTGGCGCGGATCTTGTCGGCCGTGGCCGAGGCGACGTTCAGGATTTTGCCGCGGATCGGCAGGATCGCCTGTGTCTTGCGATCCCGCGCCTGTTTGGCTGAACCGCCGGCGCTGTCGCCTTCGACAATGAAAAGCTCGGTGCCTTCAGGAGCGTCGGAAGAACAGTCGGTGAGCTTGCCGGGGAGGCGGAGTTTCCTCGCGGAGGTCGCCGTCTTCCGCTGGACCTCGCGCTCGGCGCGGCGGCGCAGCCGCTCCTCCATTCGCTCGACAATCGCGCCCAAAAGGGCCCTTCCGCGATCCATATTGTCGGCAAGGTAATGGTCGAAATGGTCGCGGACGGCGGTCTCGACGAAGCGTGCAGCCTCCAGGCTGGTGAGGCGGTCCTTGGTCTGGCTTTGGAAATGCGGATTGCGAATGAACACGCTCAGCATGAGCTCGACGCCGTTGAAAACGTCGTCGGCGGTGATGTCTTTCGCTTTCTTGTTCCCGACCAGTTCTCCGAAGCCTCGGATGCCCTTGGTGAGCGCGGCCCGAAGCCCGGCTTCATGGGTTCCGCCGTCGGGCGTCGGGATCGTGTTGCAGTAATAGCTCTCGCTGCCGTCGGAGTAGAGCGGCCAGGCGACTGCCCATTCGGCGCTGCCCTGATCGTTTGGGAAGTCCTGCCGGCCCGTGAACGGCTGGTTCGTGACGGCTGGGCGATCGCCGAGCTGCTCCGCAAGGTGATCCGCGAGGCCGCCCGGGAACTGGAAGACGGCCTGTTCGGGAACTTCCGGAGAGGTCAGCGACGGATCGCAGCGCCAGCGGATTTCGACCCCGGCAAACAGGTAGGCCTTCGACCGAGCGAGCTTGTAGAGGCGGGCAGGATCGAAAGCAGCCTCGGCGCCGAAGATCTCCGGGTCCGGCGTGAAGCTGACGGTCGTTCCGCGGCGGTTGGGCGCAGCGCCCACCGTCTCCAACGGCGTCACTGCAACGCCTTTCGAAAAAGTCTGGCGATAAAGGGTTCGCTCTCGGGCGACCTCCACGATCGTCTCGGTCGAAAGAGCATTGACGACGCTGACGCCCACGCCGTGCAGGCCCCCCGACGTCGAATAGGCCTTGCCCTCGAATTTCCCGCCTGAATGGAGCGTGGTCATGATGACCTCGAGCGCCGACTTGCCCGGATATTTGGGGTGCGGATCGACTGGAATTCCGCGGCCATTGTCGCTGACGGTCAGCCGGTTGCCCTGTCCCAGGGTAACGTCGATGCGGCTGGCGTGGCCCGCGACGGCCTCGTCCATCGAGTTGTCGATGACCTCCGCAGCCAGGTGATGAAGGGCGCGCGCGTCCGTGCCGCCGATGTACATGCCGGGGCGGCGACGGACCGGCTCCAGCCCCTCGAGGACCTCGATCGCGGACGCGTCATAGCTGTCGGGTGCCGATGAAGCGGAAGACGTGAACAGGTCGGACATCGAGGCAAGCTATAGGGCGCGGTTTCGGGCCGTGCCAAGGTCGCGACCAACTGTTTTCCACAGCTCTTGAATTTGGAAAATGGCCTTTCCAAATCATCGCTTGCCGGGCGCCATCAAGGGTCCGGCGACGGGGCGGCCCTGCCCAACGCTGCATGTCTGCCCCGCCCAGTCGCTCAATTGGAGGACAATGAAATGCGTAGTGCTTTTGACTTCGCTCCGTTCCGGCGCTCCACCGTCGGTTTCGACCGGCTCTTCGACATGCTCGAAAATTCAAATGCCGGTCAGGCGGAGAATTACCCCCCGTTCGATCTCATCAAGCTTGGCGACAATGATTTTCGGATCGAGCTTGCCGTCGCGGGCTTCAAGCCGGGCGAGATCGATATCACGGCCCAGCAGAATGTCCTGATCGTCTCCGGACGCAAGGGCGAAGAGACCTCGGACCAGGATAACAATTACATCTATCGCGGAATTGCGACGCGTTCGTTCGAGCGCAGGTTCGCGCTTGCCGACCATATCCAGGTCCGAAGCGCGGACATGAAGGACGGGCTCCTGTCCATCGAGCTGGTCCGCGAGATTCCCGAAGCGATGAAGCCGAGGAAGATCAGTATCGGCGAGCAGCCTGCCTCCAGGCAGATGGTCGACGCCGAGGCGGACAAGGTCTGAATTCTGTAACTGACAGGCTCCGGTAGCGGCTGCTTCCGGAGCCTAGTCGCCAGGTTACCAAACACGGGTTTCCGCCACTTCCTGGAGCCCGGCGGCGATGATGTACGCATCAGCGATCTCTTCGGCCGACTGCGCCGTCCGGAGAATGGACAGGAAAGTCTCGTCGAGCCGTTCCTCAAGCCGACCACCGGCCCCGCGCGTGACAGTCCACACGCGTGCACTGTCATTGATCTCGATTCCCGCCCCTTGGCCAACGACGTCGGGAAAAGCGGGATCCATCAGCAAATGTCTCACGAACTTCATCCTTTTCGGGTTTTTCCCGGGCGCCCCGTTCTATGGGGCAAGGGCGCCCGGGAAGGAGTGAGAGACTGGCCGTACTCACCCCTTGTTGACGGTGACTTTCAGGAAGTTGGCCGGGATCTCGGTGCGAGCCCCACCGCGGTTCTGCATGGCGAACAGCACGGCAAGCTCGGCTTCCAGTTCTGCGTCGCGATTGTTGCGCGCAGCCGCTTCGAACGCGTTCATCGCCGGGCCGTAGAATGAGCGGAAGATGTCGAGCAGCTCGGACGGTGGACCGTCATGCCGGAACACCCAGCTCTTCTGTTCGAACTGGATCTGGTCGGCCTTTATTCCGGCTGCCGCGAAACGATCCCGCACCACGTCTTGATCCCCCCAGGTCATGGGACTGATGAAGCCTTCCGGCGGGGGCGGCGTATAAGCGCTGCTGATCTTCAGGATCTGCGCAACGAGCGTCGGATCTGCAGGAATCCAATTGCCCATGATGATGCGTCCGCCGGGTTTGGTGACCCGGACCATTTCGCTCGCAACATCGAAAGGCCTCGGCGCGAACATCGCGCCGAAAACGCTGAGGACCAGGTCGAAACGGTTGTCGATGATGCCCGAGAGGTTGGAGGCATCGCCTTCCATGAAACGGAGGTTGGAAAGGCCGGCCTTATTGGCCCGCGCATTGCCGGCGGCGACCAGGTTGGCGGCGATATCGACGCCAAGAACGTCTGCTCCGAGACGCGCGGCGGGGAGGGCGGTGGTGCCATCGCCGGAGCCGAGATCAAGCACCTGCATCTTCGGTTCTATTCCGAGCGTGGCGACCAGGTCCTTGCCGCTTCGCCGCATCGTTTCGGCAATGCGGGTGAAGTCGCCCTTTTCCCAAAGTGCCTTGTTGGGGTTGACCGGAATGTCGAGGTCGATCGTCAAAATCATTCTCCTGGAGAAAAGCGGGAATCCCGGGCGCGCCAGCAGGGGAGGGGGGAGGGGAAGCAGCGCGCCCGGGAAACTGGTCAGCCGCGAACTAGCGACTGGCAATGTCATTCATTTGGTGGACCCCGCTTGCGACTGCGCCGTGGTAACATTGGAAGCGCGTCGGGTTGCCCACAAACGGACCGACGCTGTTGGCGTCGAAGCAGAGCATCTCGGCCGCCATGCGGATCCTTCCCGTCATCTTCGAGCGATCCACGGCAGAATGCAGGTTCAAGTCCGAGTAGCTGACGCTGGCATGCACGCCGTCCTCTGACAGCTGGATGGAAGTGCTGGCAGACGCAACGGTGGACAGCATGCCGAGAGCGGCAGCAAGAATCATGCGTTTCATGACAGTCTCCTTGGGAGGCGTGGCTCAGCCGACGCTCAGCGTGGCGTTCACGCGGATCGGACGGCTGATGTTGAAGTAATTGGGCGAGGTCTTGAGCACCGTCTGGTGGATTTCCTCGAACTGCTCGCGCGAGCCGTCGCCCTTGATTCGGACCTGGTACTCGATCTCCTCGTATCCGGGCGGAACGGTGTCGCTGAGCCCGAGGAAGCCGCGCAGGTCGAGTTCCCCGCGTGTCCGGATCTCGAGGGATTCGAGATTGATCCCCTTGATCGAAGCACCGGCCACGTAGCCGACGGTGATGCAGGCGTTGAACGCCGCCATCAGCAGTTCCTGTGGGTTGGGAGCGCTGTCGCCTCCGAGGAGCTCGAACGGCTCGTCGGCCACGATCTTGTGCGTGCGGCTCACTCGCTCGCCGCCCAGCGTGAATCCTTCGACCACGCTCTCGGAGCGAGTCTGTCCGGCCCAGCGAGTGGTCACCTCAAAGGCGGCCTTCGCCTGGCCAGCATCCTTTTCGATCGCTTCGACGACATCGCCGAGAGCTTTCAGGTCGAGACCGTTCACACGCGCGTTTTTCACCGTATCGAGCACTTGTTTTCTCCTTTTTTATTGGCCCCCACGATCGCCGTTAGGCGAACAGGGGAGCTGCCTCGGCCATGCGCTCGGCGGCCCGACGCGAAATGGCGTTCAACGTGTCCTGGAAGCGCTCGTGGACCATGCCGGAGCCGATGTAGGTCCAGCGCGCGGCTTGATGCTGCTGGGCTTCGATCGCCTCGCGGTCCTCGACCTTGCGGCCGATCGCCTTCTCGAGCGCATCGAGGTTGAAACTGGCCTGCTGCCTGAGGCCGGCGTCGAGGAAGGCGCCGATCTCGAAGAACTCGTCCATCGCCTTCTGGATCTGCTCCTCGGTTCGTCCGACCGCGAGTGCATCGACGATCAGCGTGTCGAGCTTTGCGTGCTGCGCTTCTTCCATCCAGTGGTTCTTGAGCAGGCTCTTGAAGAGCGGATCGAGGTCGCCGTCGTCGCGGATCGAGCCGAGGTAATGCTGTTGGCTCATCCACTCGATCATCAGGATCACGAGGCCCACCGCGAGCGGATCATGCCTCAGGACCTCAGCGCCGATCGCCTCCGACGGACCGATCATCTGGCATTCAACCGGGAAGCCGCGGACAAACGCCTGGTGGAAGCGCTTGAACAGCTGGATGTGCTTTGCTTCCTCGCCGGCGAAGTTCAGGATCGCCCGGACCCGCCAGTCATCACCAAGAAGATGTGGACGCGCATGGTCGACCACGAACGGAAGAATGAACTCTTCCACCACCCCGAAGATACTAAGATACTGGTGCGCGCTGATATGGTTCAGAACGCGCTGCTCGAGCGGGTTCAAGGTTTTGATCGCCGACGTGCGAGCAAGGCTCTCGGGCATGAAATTGCGCGTGAAGTCGAGTTCCTGGTCTTCCCGGAGAACGTCATCGAGCTGCCACTGTGCGCGAAGCGATGAAGCGAGCGTCGCCTCGTAATTGAAATTGTGGTACATCGTTGTCCTTCCTCAGATTTACAGGAATGCGGGAACAACTGCCGACGAAACGGCAGAAGTTGCTGCGAGAAGAGCGACCAACAGGGTCACAAAACGGTACGCCTTCAGATCATCATCATGCTGAGACATCACTCATTTTCCTTTCAATCCGAGGAACGAGGAGGTGCGCATTGGGAAGCAGTGCTTTCCCAAGCGCGGAGCCTCGTCCAAATTTGATGCTTGCTATTTAGGCGAAACGGCTATTTGCCAAAATGACCGGCCTGCCGGATAATTTGACCGAAACGCCGCATTCTGCACGCCGGGCGGGGTTATCCATGGACGTCCTTGACGAGATTCTGAGCTCGCTGCGCCTCAGCGGAGGCGTTGTCATCGATGCCGAATTCAGCGGCGACTATTGCGTGCGTGCGCAATTCACGCCCGACCATTGCTCGCCCTGGTTCCCGACGCCGAAGACCCTGATCAGCTATCATTTCGTTCGATCGGGCCGAACGATCGCACAGGTCGATGGATGGCCGCCGGTCACGCTCGAACCGGGAAGCATCGTCATCATGCCTCGCAACGAGCCTCATGTGCTCGCGAGCCGGACGGGCCTTTCGCCGGCCGACGTCAGCGAGATTAGCTGGATCACTTCGGAAGGAGTCCATCGGGTCTCGAGCGGAACGCCCGGAGAAAAGACCAAGGTCTGGTGCGGTTTTCTCGGAGCGTCCGAGGCAGGGGATCATCCGCTGATCCAGGCATTGCCGCCGTTGCTGGCGCTGAATGTTGGCGGCCAGGAGGCCGAGTGGCTTGAAAGCTCGCTGCGTTTTCTTTCCGAAAGCAAGCCTTCGCCCGAGATCGTGGCTCGAATGGCTGAGCTATTCCTTGCCCAGGCCATCCGCGAATATGTCGACAAATTGCCGCCGAGCTCGAAGGGCTGGCTGAAAGGTCTCACCGATCCGGCCGTGTCCAAGGTGCTGTCGATCATCCACAATCATTATGCAGAAGACCTGGACGTCGAGAGCCTGGCGCGCGAAGCCGGCGTGTCGCGCACCGTCCTCGGCGAGCGCTTCAGCGAGCTCATCGGGGAATCGCCGATCCGTTATTGCGCGCAATGGCGGATGCGGATGGCCTGCAACATGCTTCGGGATGGCCGGCATAATACGGCGAACATTGCGCATGCGGTTGGCTTCAGCAGCGAGGCTGCATTCAATCGGGCTTTCAAGCGCGAATATGGAGTTCCTCCCGCGACCTGGCGGAAACGGCTCGAGGCCGAACTTGAAGCGGAGTCCCGGAATTCGGAGCATCGCGAGTTGCCGCCGCAAAAAGTCCTCTATTGCAAGGCGAAAGACGGCACGCGCCTCGCTTATTCGGTCACCGGTGAAGGCCCGCCGATCGTCAAGACGGCAAACTGGCTCAATCACATCCAGTACGACTGGGACAGCCCGCTATGGCGACACTGGATCGATGAGTTCACGCGCGGTCGATCGCTGATCCGCTATGACGAACGGGGCAATGGCCTCAGCGACTGGGACACTCCCGACCTGTCATTCAACGCCTTCGTCCAGGACCTCGAATGCGTTGCAGATTGCACCAAGCTCGCGCAGTTCGACCTGCTTGCCATTAGCCAGGGTGCAGCGGTCGCCGTCGCTTATGCGGTGCGGCATCCCGAACGAGTGCGGCGTCTGATCATCTGCAACGGCTATGCGGCCGGATGGGCGGTGAGATCCGATCCGTCGGAAGTCGCCCGGCGCGAGGCAATGCTGACCCTGACCGAGGTCGGTTGGGGCGCGGACAATCCAGCATACCGCCAGCTTTTCACGAACCATTATGTTCCGGATGCGACGCCAAAGCAGATGGGCTGGTTCAATGAAATGCAGCGACTCTCGGCGTCACCGGAAAATGCGGTCCGGCTCCAACGCGTTCTGTCGCTGATCGATGTTCGGGACCTGCTTCCGCAGTTGCAAACGCCAACCCTGATCTTTCATTCGCGAAACGACCAGGCGGTGCCTTTCTCGCAGGGCGCCGAGCTCGCCGCAGGAATTCCGAACGCCCAGTTCGTTCCGCTCGAAAGCCGCAATCATATCCTGCTGGCGGACGAGCCGGCGTGGGAAACGTTCACGAACGGAGTACGCAGATTCCTTGGGGAGCATGCGTGAGATCAGGGCTGCAGCGGTGTCCGGCGGCCCGACTGTTGCCAGTGTTGCTTCCTTAGGCCCAGCCGATCGAGCCAGTCCTGAATGGTCGGCAGCCAGGTCGCACGCCGAATTGCGATGGGCTTCCAGGACAAGAGGTCCAACCCGGTCCAGGGCACGAACGGTGTGCGTCGCGAATAAGCCCAGATTTCGACACGAACACACGGCCTGACCGACGATCCGCGGGCGTGAAATCCCGAGGTGTCAATCGCAACAAGGGTGTTGCCCGGCACCGCGAAACGCGTCGGTGCCGGAAGACCCAGGGATGGAAGCTCGGCGGGCGAGACTCTCAGCGACCCGCGCTGTGAGAGCCGATCGGCTTCGTTTATGCCGATGCTGCGGGCCTGTTCCCAGGCCACCCGTTCGGGAGTTAGCCGATGCGATCCCGCGACGTAAGTCAGCGGACCTTGGTCGTCAGCGACGTCCGTCAGGAACAGCCATGCCTTCAGAGAGGGATGGAAAGTATCCGCATGAAGCTCGAGCTGCGGGTCGGGACCGCCCTGAGCCTGCCCCATCACGATGGACTGAATGTAATATAGCGGCTCCGCCCGGGTGCTTCCCACGTAAGCAAGCAGCGATCTCCACCTCTTGCTGGCTACGAGCTCCTGCAGTTCGGGAACGGAACGGAGAACCTGGGGCCCGATCGGCACGCGCCGGGTAATCGTATCGCCCTGCTGCTGCTTCCGGCTGTCGAACTCGCGCGTCAGCAGCGCATTCCGCAGGCGCGAGAACGACTCGGCCGGAAGGAAGTCGCGAATCTCGACGAAGCCGTCGCGATCGAAACGTTCTCGCCATTCGGCTGGCACCACCGATGCCAATCGGTGCCGTCGACTCCAGGCGATTTTGTGGGCGAGCCTTAAACGCGCGACGTGAAGACCGCGGCGGTTGAGCCGCTTGGACCCAAGGATGGGATTGTCGGCAAAGCTCTTGGCGCCGGTCGCCAGCTCCAGCAACCAGAAGGGCGCGCGCCACCACCGCAGGGGAGAAGGCGCCGCCAAGACGTTCAGCTTATGCTAGCGGACCCGCGGGCCACCGAATGGCAATGGCGGCGGCGGACGGCGATCACGACGCGGGAGCTGGGCCTGATAGGCTACGCCGCAATGCTCGACGCAATAAGGAAATCCCGGATTGGCCGGCTGTCCGCAAAAATAGAAGTCCGGTTCGCCCGGATGACCGATCGGCCATTTGCAAATGCGGTCATTGAGGTCGAGCAAGCTGGTCTTGTCTGCGACTTCCGGGCTCGGCTTGGCCGGGACAAGACGGCGCGGCGGCGCGGGCGGAATAGGGGCCTGCTGCTCGCCCGGTCCCTGGCGGATGAAGCCGCCCGGCCCGATCGAGCGATATTGCATTTCCGGTGCCGATCGCGGCTGAGGCGCGGGAGATTCGTTCGCCTGATGCGTGGGAGCCGCCGCCTTCGGAGCCTCCGCTTTCGGTGTGGGCTTTGGAGCGGCGGGGGCCGCTGGCGCGGCCTTCTTCGCTTCCTTCTCCTCGCCCGGCTTCACCGGTGAGGGGCGCTGCTCGAGCCCGAGCCGGTGCGCCTTGCCGATCACCGCATTGCGACTTACGCCGCCAAGCTCGTCGGCAATCTGGCTGGCCGTGGCGCCATCGTGCCACATTTTCTTCAGGCGCTCGATGCGCTCTTCAGTCCACGACATTGAACAATCGCTCCAAATCTTATGTCTTCGGCCGCCTTGCGGCTATCTTCCGCAACCGATAGTCGGCTGGGCCGTGAACGACCAATCCCTAAACGACCGTTCGGCGCAATGGCTGCGCTTCGCGCCGGGCAAGCCCGTGCTCAAGGGCGTCAATTGGGGAGGCCTTCGGACCCTTTATATCAAGGAGGTCCGCCGCTTCTTCAAGGTCCAGATGCAGACTGTTTGGGCGCCAGCCATCACCACGCTGCTTTATCTCGCCATTTTTACCGTAGCGCTTGGGCGCGGCGGGCGCACGGTGACGGTGGCGCCGGGAGTCGAAATCCTCTTCGCGAATTTCATCGGTCCTGGCCTGATCGTCATGGCGATGATTCAGAACGCGTTCGCTAATTCGAGCTTTTCGCTGCTTGTCGGCAAGATCCAGGGAAATATCGTCGATTACCTGATGCCGCCCCTTTCGACGGGCGAGCTGATCGCGGGGCTTGTCGGAGCGGCGGTCACCCGGGCCTTCCTGGTCGGATTCGCGGTCTGGCTTGCAATGCTGCTCTGGCCGGGCGTCTCGGTGGCCATTCAACGGCCGGAACTGGTTTTCTGGTTCGGCCTGATGGGGTCGCTACTTCTTGCGTTCCTTGGCTGCTGACCTCAGTTTGGGCGGAGAAGTTCGATCATGCGGCCGCCGTTACGAACTTCGTTGTCACTCCGCTGTCGCTGCTCTCGGGCACATTCTATTCCGTTCACCAGCTCGCGCCGAAGTTCCAGGCCATCAGCCATGCCAATCCCTTCTTCTATGTGATCTCGGGATTTCGTGCAGGGTTCCTCGGCCACAGCGATTCGCCTTTGCTGGTGGGCGGGATCGGCCTTTTCTTGCTGAATATTGCGCTCTGGGCCCTCTGCTATTCGCTGCTCAAGAGCGGCTGGAAGATCAAGAACTAGCTTTTTCAGCAACTTAACGAATTAATCTTGTTGAACGCCAAATAACGGACGCGTTCAGACGCGCATCAACTTCAGAAGAGCACAACAAGCGCATCAACCCGCTGCTCAAAAGGAGAGCTGTGATGCGTAAGTTCGTTCTTCCCCTTGCTGTTGTCGGCGCTGCGCTTGTCGCCGCGACCCCCGCCACGGCCCAATATTATCCGGCTCCGCAGGCCGCGCCCTACGCTTACGGAAGCGGCTACGGGAATGGTTACACCAACAATTGGAGCCAGGTCCGTTCGCTCCAGGTGCGGATCGACAATATCGAGCGCCAGATCAATCGGCTGGATCGCCGCGACGTGATCCGTGGCCGGAGCGCCGACCGCTTGCTCGACGAGGCGAACAAGATCGAGCGGCGGCTTCATGAGCGCGCCCGCGGTGGTCTCAACCCGCGTGAGGCTGGCGACATCGAGGTGCGGATCGGACGGCTCGAGCAGCGTGTCCAGTTCGCCATGAACGACCGCTACGGTCGTTACAGCAATCGCTGGTAAGCTGAGCGCAAGTTCAGCCTGTAAGGAGGCGCTCCGGGGAAACTCGGGGCGCCTTTCATTTGATGCCCGGGCGGGAGCGCGATTTTGCCCTTTGCAACAGCGCTGGCTATAGCCAGGGCCTCACATCACAGCCGTCAAAGGGAGCCGTTTCTCCATGGCCATCACGCCGCTCATGCCTGTTTATCCGCGTTCGCCGGTTCGCCCGGTCCGCGGGGAGGGAGTCTACCTCTACGGCGAGCAGGGGGAGCGATATTTGGACTTTGCCGCGGGCATCGCGGTGAACATCCTCGGACACGGCCACCCGCACCTCACCACGGCGATTCAGGAGCAGGCGGCGACGCTGATGCACGTCTCCAACCTCTACGGCTCGCCGCAGGGTGAAGCGTTTGCAAAACGTCTGTGCGACCTGACCTTCGCGGAAACGGTGTTCTTCACCAATTCTGGCGTCGAAGCAGTCGAATGCGCGATCAAGACCGCGCGTCGCTACCATTATGCCAAGGGCAATCCGCACAAGCATGACCTGATCAGCTTCTCGAACGCCTTCCACGGGCGAACGATGGCGACGATCAGCGCGACCGACCAGCCGAAGATGATCGACGGCTTCGCGCCGTTGCTGCCCGGCTTCAAGGTCGTCGAGTTCAACAATCTCGACGCCGCGCTTGCAGCGATCGATGAGAACACCGCTGGCTTCCTGCTGGAGCCAATCCAGGGCGAGGGCGGCATCCGGCCGGCAAGCCAGGAATTCCTGACGGGGCTCAGGGCCGCTTGCGACGAGCATGACTTGATGCTCGTGTTCGACGAGGTGCAGTGCGGCGTTGCACGTACAGGCCAGCTTTACGCTTACCAGCACTATGGCGTTGAGCCCGACATTATGGCCTCCGCCAAAGGGATTGGCGGCGGTTTCCCTATGGGAGCATGCCTCGCGTCCGAAAAGGCCGCGGCCGGGATGGTCATCGGCACCCACGGGTCGACCTACGGCGGCAATCCGCTGGCCATGGCCGCGGGACAGGCGGTGTTCGACATCGTCGCGGACGAGGATTTCCTCGCCGAGGTCCGGCAAAAGGGAGAGCGCCTCCGCTCCGCTTTGGAGCAGATGATTCCAAATCACGACCATCTGTTCGAAGGCGTCCGCGGAGTCGGACTGATGCTTGGGGTCAAGATGAAGACGGACAGCCGGGCCTTTGTAAATTATCTCCGCACCAAGGGCCTTCTTACGGTGGCCGCGGGCGACAATGTGATGCGCATCGTTCCGCCGCTGACCATCGAGGAGGAGCATATCCGCGAATTCGTCGAGACCTTGTCGGCGGCTGCGGGTGAATATGAGGTACCGGCCGAAGCGGCATGACGAGCGGTTGAGAAGCTTCGGTACGCGAACTATCTACGAGCCATGCCGGAAATCGAGCTGAATATCGACGTCGCGCTCGGCGTCGCGATCCCGTCGCGCAACGCGCGGGGCCGTGTCGCGCGCCTTGGGCCAGTCATCGACACCGTCCTTGCCAATCATGGCTACCCGCCGGTGATCGAGAAGTTGCTTGCGGAAGCCCTGACCCTGACCGCGCTGCTCGGTTCGTTGTTGAAGGAAGCCGGAGGGCAATTG
>Ga0207691_10000781_pt1 | contig 31581 bp, 24 predicted proteins | sample KBSM13metaG_FD_184327 | JGI IMG/M metagenome (GOLD analysis project Ga0207691, IMG submission 184327) | Miscanthus rhizosphere microbial communities from Kellogg Biological Station, Michigan, USA - KBS M1-3 metaG (SPAdes) (version 2) | ecosystem: Host-associated > Plants > Roots > Rhizosphere >...
GCGTCTTCCCCCGCGCGCCGAAGACGCCGTGAGCGGCGGAACGGCGCGCGAAGCCAGCCGTTCGAGACGATGAGCGCAGACGCACTGCCCTCGATCGCCGTCCCGGCACCGGTGGCGCGCCGCCGACTCGATCGCGACGATCTCCTGATGCGGGCAGGGATCTGCCTGCTGATCCTCTGGTTGCTCGTCACGCTGGCGGGACCGCTTTGGGTGCTGCTGTCCAAAAGCTTCGAGGACCAGAACGGCAAGTTTATCGGGCTCGCGAACTACTACCAGTATTTTTCGACCCCGTCGCTGTTCGAGTCAGTCTGGAACAGCTTGTTCGTCGCGATCACGTCGACGGCGATCGTGCTGCCGCTGGCCTTCGTCTATGCGTATGCGCTGCAGCGCAGCTGCATGCGATGGAAGGGTTTGTTCCAGGCGGTCGCGCTGATCCCCATCCTCGCTCCTTCGCTGTTGCCGGCCATCTCGTACGTCTACCTGTTCGGCAACCAGGGCCTGCTCAAGGGCTTGCTGATGGGAGGCTCGATCTATGGCGCCGGCGGGATCATCGCGTCGCAAGTCTTCTATTGCTTCCCGGCGGCGCTGATGATCCTCGTCGCCGCGCTGTCGATGGCCGATGCGCGGCTGTACGAGGCTGCGGACGCGCTCGGCGCCTCGCAGGTGCGGGTGTTCTTCACGGTTACGCTGCCAGGCGCCAAATACGGCCTGATGAGCGCCGGGTTTGTCGTGTTCACCCTGGTCATCACCGACTTCGGCATCGCCAAAGTGATCGGCGGGAGATTCAACGTGCTCGCCACCGACATCTACAAGCAGGTGATCGGCCAGCAGAATTTCTCGATGGGCGCGGTGGTCGGTTTCGTGCTGCTGATTCCCGCGGTCGTCGCCTTCGTCGCGGACCGGATCACGCAGCGCCGGCAGGTCGCGCTCGTCTCCGCGCGCGCCGTTCCGCTCGAGCCGAAGCACGTCCCGCGGCGCGACTGGCTGCTCTTCGCCTTCTGCTTCGTCGTCGCCGGGCTGATCGTGGGAATCCTCGCGATGTCGGCGTGGGCGTCGCTCGTCACGCGCTGGCCGTACAACCTGACGCTGACGCTCAAGAACTATGCGTTCGGCGATTTCGACACCAACGGCTGGGCCGCGTACTGGAACTCGCTCGAGCTTTCGATCTGGACCGCCGCGATCGGCACGGTCGTCGTGTTCTTCGGCGCGTGGCTCCTCGAGAAGACTCGCGGCTTTGCGTGGGGCCGAGGGGTCGCGCAATTCATGGCGATGCTGCCGATGGCAGTGCCCGGTCTCGTCATCGGCCTCGCCTACATCTTCTTCTTCAACGCGAAGTGGAATCCGTTCGGCTTCATCTACGCGACGATGATTATCCTCGTCGTCAACTCGGTCACTCACTTCTACACGGTAAGCCACCTGACCGCGGCGACCGCGCTGAAGCAGCTCGACAGCGAGTTCGAGGCCGTGTCGTCGTCGCTCAAGGTGTCGCTATTGCGGACGATGTGGCGCGTGACGGTGCCCGTGTGCCTGCCGGCGATCCTCGACATCAGCATCTACCTCTTCGTCAACGCCATGACGACGGTGTCGGCGGTGATCTTCCTTTACTCGACGAACACCAAGCTCGCGTCGGTCACGATCATCAACATGGATGAGTCGGGCTTCACCGCAGCGGCCGCCGCAATGGCGATGACTATCGTTGGGACCTCGGCAGCGGTGAAGATCGCGCACGTCATCCTGACGCGCCGGCTGCACCGCACGACCCAGGCGTGGCGCCGACGTTAATCGCTTGCACAGGCGGGGCCGCCAATCCTGGCAGGATTCCGGTGGAGTGCGAAGGCAGAGCCCTGCGGGCGCCTGGGGTATGAAGCCGCAGGGCTCTGCCTTCGCGCTCCACCTGTGTCGGGTCTGCGCTACCTCAACGCCGGCCGCAGCGACACGCTTGGGTCGGCCCACTTGGTGTTGGGGATCAGCGGGAACCAGCCCGGACGCCCCGGGTCGCGGTCATACGGATAGCCGCCGAGCTCGCGGTACAGCTCGTGGTACTGCGCGAGCTTCTCGCGATCGAGCTTGATGCCGAGTCCCGGCGCATCCGGCACCCGGATCGCCCCATTTTCGTATTTCATCGGACCGCCGACGATCACGTCGTCGACGAGGTGATGGTAGTGCGCGTCCGCCGCGTAGCCGAGGTTGGGCACGACCGCGCCCATGTGCAGCATCGTCGCGAGCTGGATGCCGAGCTCTCCGGAGCTGTGAACGGCAACGCCCAACCCCATCGTCTCGCAGACACCCGCCGCCTTGATGCAGGGGCGGATTCCGCCCCAGAACGTGGTGTCGAGCAGGATCACGTCGACAGCGCCGTTCTGGATGTTGGTCGCGAGCTGCTCGAAATTGACGACGACGGTGTTCGTCGCGATCGGCAGCGACACGAAGTCTTTGAGGCGCTTCAACTGCGGCATGCCCCACACGGGGTCCTCGAAGTAGTCGTTGCGGATGTCGAGGATCCTGCTGCCGAATGCGATCGCGTCGGCGAGCGACAGCGCCGAGTTCGGGTCGTACCGGAAGCGCTCGCCCGGCAATGAATCTGCGAGCGCGCGATAGCACTCGAGCTCGTGCATGGGCGGGTAGACGCCCCCCTTCAACTTGTGCGACGTGAACCCGTGCGCCTTCTTGAGCTCGGCGGCGTTCGCGACGAGCTGTTCCGGCGTACGGACTTCGCCTTTCCCGGTGTCCGGATTCGCGTAGCGGAAAAAGAGATAGCTCGCGAACTCGACCGCATTCCGCAGCTTGCCGCCGAGCAGCGCGTGCACGGGCACGCCGAGTTTCTGCCCCATCACATCGAGGCACGCGAACTCGATCGCGGCATGGAGCTGCGTGCGATTGTTGTAGAGGCTCGCTGTGGGATTGCAGATCTTGAACCGGAGTGCCTCGAGCGAGAACACATCGTGTCCGTCGAGGTAGCTCATGAGGCCGGTAAATGCGCGCGTGGCATCCTCGCCGCCGCCGCCCATCTCGCCCAGTCCGACGTACCCATCGGCCGTCTCGACCTCGACGATCGTCCGCACGAAGCGGCCCCAGTGCGCGCCGTTGCTGTGGAGCAGCGGCGCTTCGAGCGGAACGGTGACAGGCGTGGCGCGAATCGCGCGGATCGTCGTGGCCATGGCGGTAATCCGAAGTCGGAAAGCGGTTACGGGCAAACGCCGCACGCTCGTGCGGCGCGAAGCCTAATCGATCGGCGCTTCGAGCAGGCATCCGAACTCGCGCGCGAAGTCGACCGAAACGCGAGCGTGTACGGCGCCCTGCTGGTCGAAGAATCGCTGCGAACCCGACGTCGCGAACACGCCCTCGTGCCAGACGTCGGGGTGGATGTAGAGGCCCCGGCTTCCGTCGAAGCGAAAGCAGACGAACTGCTCGGGCCTGATGTCGTCGCCGGGGAGCGCGAGCGGTACGAGGAAGGGCTTGCTGTCGAGCGGGAAGAATTGCTGTCCGCCATCCGGATGGTAATTCGCGTGCCACAGCAGGATGCGGCGCGGCGCGCGCGAATGCGATTCGTCGGCGCGGTCCGGCTCGTCGCCGTACGCCAGGATGTAGTGGCCGCCGACCGCCGAATTGCGCCCGTACAGGATGTCGCCCTTCCATTCGCTGAAGAACGTGCCCTCGGTCGTCCCGCCCTGGTCGCCCGTGTCGAGATCCACGGGACGCCTGCCCTGCGCCGGCCAGCGCACGATCTCGATCTTGCACTTTGCCGGGTCGTCAACGAGATACCCGTAGCCTTCGAGCGACTGCGGCGTCGCGTCGACGACGGGCATCCGCACGCGACCGAGCTCGGCGGGAAGATCCGGATTGAGGTAGTCGATCGTGGCCGCCATAGAGATCCCGCCGACTATCCTACACAACTTTGAGACCCACCTTATTCACGCTGCCCGCGCCGTGTCGGATGATCTTGTCAGCGAGGAGTGCCTGTCCCCCATTCTTCCATAGGCCCACATTCATGAAAACGATGACATGCAGAGACCTCGGCGGCAGTTGCGATCAGAAGTTGTCGGCGAACACCTGGGACGACATGGTCAGGGCGATGACGAAGCACGTGCTGGACAAGCACCCGGATGTCGCGAAGCAGATGGAAAGGATGCACAACGAAGACCCGAAGCGCTGGGGACGGGAGCACCGGCCGAAGTGGGACGCGGCGCCGGAGAGGCGAAGCCCAGCGCCGGCGTGACGTCACCCCGACCGCGAGTGAAGGACCTGATCAAAGCCCGCTGCCTCAAGGTAGCAACGCGCCGTCGGAAGGCTTAGGTCGCGAGCGTCGCAAGGCTTAGGTCGCGACCGTCGCAGGGCGTAGGTCGCGGCTCTCCGTCGAAAGCCGTAGGTCGCGTGTAAGATCGCAACGCACCGCCCGCCTCGCGGGCGTGCTTCGGGCGGCGCCCGGTTCGCGTTGCGGCGCCGCTCCTCTACCGCCGGACGCAGGGGAGCGCGATGCGCATCGAGACCGAGGTCAAGCTGGATTTCAAGGATGTGCTCATCCGTCCGAAGAGAAGCACGCTGTCGACGCGCTCGAATGTCGACGTGTCGCGGGAGTTTCGCTTCCGGCATGCGCAAGTCGACTACCACGGCGTGCCGATCGTCGCCGCGAACATGGACACGATCGGCACGTTCGAAATGGCCCGCGCGCTCGAGCCGTTCGAGCTTTCGACCGCACTGCACAAGCATTACGAGGTCGACGAGCTGGTTGCCTTCTTCAACAGCCTCGCGCACAAGTCGGCGGCGTTCTATTCGATGGGAATCGCCAAGGCGGATGAGGAGAAATTCGAGCGCGTCATGGCGGCGACCGGGTCCGGCGCGGAAGCCGCGGTGCGATACCTGTGCATCGACGTCGCCAACGGCTACACGGAGGGTTTCGTGCGCTTCATCGCGAAGGTGCGCGAGCGCCATCCGCATCTCGTCATCATGGCCGGCAATGTAGCGACCGGAGAGATGACCGAGGAGTTGATCCTCTCGGGTGCGGACATGGTCAAGGTGGGCATCGGGCCAGGCTCGGTCTGCACGACCCGCAAGATGACGGGGGTGGGGTATCCCCAGCTTTCTGCGATCGTCGAATGCGCCGACGCCGCCCACGGTCTCGAGGGGCACATCTGCGCGGACGGCGGATGCGCGACGCCGGGCGACATCGCCAAGGCTTTCGGCGGCGGCGCCGATTTCGTGATGCTCGGCGGGATGCTCGCGGGTCACGCCGAATGCGCGGGCGACGTCGTCGAGCGGGACGGCGTCAAGTTCCAGCGCTTCTACGGAATGAGCAGCCGCAGCGCGATGGAAAAGTACGCGGGCGGCGTCGCCCAATATCGCGCGGCTGAGGGCAAAGAGGTGCTCGTTCCCTATCGCGGTCCCGTCGAGGCCACCGCACAGGAAATCCTGGGCGGGGTCCGCTCGGCGTGCACGTACGTCGGCGCGCGGCGCCTCCGCGAGCTTTCGAAACGGACGACGTTCGTCCGCGTCTCGCAGCAGTTGAACGAGACGTTCGGCAAATAGGGGCAGAGACGAGTTCTGCGCTAGCGGCGACGTGTCCTCCGCTGCGAAAAGTGGTCTCTGACCCTGAATACTTGCGATGGAATGGCTGCTCATCCTCGCTGCGATTATCATCGGCGTGCCGGCGGCAGCGTGGCTCGCGCAGGACAGCCTCATCTTTTTCCCGCAGCCTTTGGGCTCGACCGCGCACCTGCCCTCGCATGCCGCTCCATTCGTCGTCTCCACCGCGGACGGCACGCGTGTCGCCGGCTGGATCTCGCAAGGCAGTTCAACGCCGGCACCGACTGTGATCTACTTCGGCGGCAACGCCGAAGAGGTCTCGCACATCCTCGCCGAGCGGCGCTGGCCGCATGAGTGGTCGATCGTTGCGATCAACTATCGCGGCTACGGGACGAGCGAGGGGAAGCCGGGCGCCCGCGAGCTCGAGTCCGACGCGGTGGCCATCTACGACGCCGTCGGGAAGCGCGAGGGTGTCGATCCGGGGCGCATCGTCGTCTTCGGAAGCAGTCTGGGCACTGCGGTTGCCACGCACGTCGCTGCGGAGCGCCCGGTGCGCGGGGTCGTTCTCGTCTCCCCCTACGACAGCCTGTCGGCCGTCGGACGCCATCACTATCCGTTTCTTCCCGTGTCGCTGCTGCTCAAGCACCGCTTCGATGCCGAAACGGACGCGCGCCGCTGCCGGATGCCGATGCTGGCGATCGTCGCAAGCTCCGATTCGATCATTCCGGCCGCGCGCTCGCGGGCGCTCTACGACGCGTGGGCAGGTCCGAAAAGTTGGCAAGTGGTGCCGGACAGCGACCACAACTCGCTCGGCGCGACGCCCGAGCTCTGGCGCGCAGTGAGCGAGTTCCTCGCGCACTTAGCGGAGCCCGCCCGATGACGCCGCCGCGAGCACGCGATGCGACTGCCTTGAGACGAGGCGATCCGTGACCGTCCATGCATCAAGCGCTGTCGACGATGTCGTCCATCTCTCCGATGTACGGTATTCCTGGGACGCGGCTTCGCCTCCTGTCGTAGCGGTCGACTCGCTGCGCGTCGCCCGCGGTGAGCGGCTGATGCTGCGCGGCCCTAGCGGCAGCGGCAAATCGACGCTCCTCTCGCTGCTCGCGGGAGTTCTGAAAGCGCAGAGCGGTTCGGTGCGGGTGCTGGGCCATGAATTGGGAGCGCTCACCGACTCTGCGCGCGATCTCTTCCGCGCCGATCACATCGGCGTCATTTTTCAGATGTTCAATCTCATCCCCTATCTATCGGTGAGGGAGAACGTGTGCCTGCCGTGCGCCTTCTCGGCCCGCCGCCGCAACCGCTGCGAGCAGTCAGGAGCCAGTGTCGGGGAAGTCGCGGCGCGACTTTTGCGTCACCTCGACATGGGGGATGTCGAGATGCTGGGCCGTCAGGTAACCGGGCTCAGCGTCGGCCAGCAACAGCGCGTCGCCGCGGCCCGCTCGCTGATAGGCGGTCCGGAGCTCGTGCTCGCGGACGAGCCTACGTCTTCGCTCGACGGCGATCGCCGCGCAGCATTCCTCGAGCTCTTGTTTCGTGAATGCGAGCGAGACCGCACGACGCTGATTTTCGTTACTCATGACGCAACGCTCGCGCCTTTGTTCGATCGGGCCGTGGAATATTGCGACCTCAATCGCATTGCCGGTGCGCCGCCGGGCACAACGCTCAGCGACGACGCGCGATGATCCTTCCCCTGGCCATCAAGAGCTTGCGCAATCGCCGGTTGACCGCGAGCCTCACGGTGCTGTCGATCGCTCTTTCGATTGCACTGCTGCTGGGCGTCGAGCGCATTCGCCAGCAATCCCGCGAGACGTTCGCGAACTCGGTCTCCGGTACGGATCTCATCGTCGGCGCGCGCACCAGTCCCGTGAATCTGCTGCTCTCGTCCGTGTTCAGGATCGGCAACGCCACCAACAATGTGAGCTGGGACAGCTATCGCCGGATCGCTGCCCTGCCGGAGGTCGCGTGGACGATCCCCCTCTCGCTCGGTGACTCGCACCGCGGATTCCACGTGCTCGGCACGACACAGGATTACTTCGACCATTACCGGTTCGGGCAAGAGCACAAACTAAAGTTGGTCGAGGGCGAGCGCTTCACCGATGCGAATGGAATCGTCCTCGGCGCCGAAGTCGCGGCAGCGCTCGGGTATCGTCTCGGCCAGCCGATCGTCATCGCGCATGGCTCCGGCGACGTGTCTTTTGCGCTCCACAACGATCATCCGTTTCGGGTGGTAGGGATACTCGCGCGTACTGGTACACCGGTCGATCGCGCGATTCATGTCTCGCTGGGAGGCTTGGACGCCGTGCACGCGGAAAAATCGGCGGAGGCCGCTGTCGATCCATTGGCCGCCGCAATACAAAAGGCCAGGCAGCGCGAGGCGCAACGTGCCGTCGGGACCGACCAGGATCGCATCCCGGCCGGACAGCCAGCCGACCAAGAGCACGGCCAGCACGGCGCGGGCGAGAGTGGGAGCCCTGAGCGCACGATCACCGCAGTCCTCGTTGGTCTCAAATCGCGCAACAAGGCGTTGTCCGTGCAACGGCAGATGAACGAAGCGCGGGACGAGCCGCTCACCGCCATCCTGCCGGGAGCGACGCTGCTGGAGGTGTGGGAGATCGTCGCCGGAGCCGAGAAAACCCTGGTCGCGATCTCCGCCCTCGTGGTCGTCATGGGGCTCGCCGGGATGCTGATCGCGCTTCTCACGAGCTTGAGCGAGCGCCGCCGCGAAATGGCGGTGTTGCGTGCGCTGGGCGCGCGCCCATGGCACGTCTTCGCACTGCTGCTGGGCGAGGCCACCTTCCTGACGTTGCTCGGTATCGTGATTGGAGTTGGAGCGCTGTACCTCGGGTTGGGCGTAGCGAAGCCCTGGCTGGAGCAGGGACTCGGTTTGTTCATCGCGCTCCGTTGGCCATCGGTCACCGAGTTTGGGCTTATGATATTGGTCGCCGTGTGCGGAGTGCTGATCGGCCTCATCCCCGCTTACAGAATCTATCGCCTCTCGCTGGCCGATGGCATGACAATCCGAATTTGACGAGGTGCGCGTGCGCATAACGAAGAGATTGCTTTGCGGTGCTCTGATTCCGGTCTGCGCGATATGGATGGCTGGCGCGCGCGCCGAGGAACCACGCACCGTGAGCTGGGATGACCTGTCCGTCAAAGTCTCGGCAGCGGACAATCCATTCGCGACGCTATCCACTGAGCAGCTCCTTGCACTGAGCGACGTCGCCGGCGTGCGCAGCCGAAAGGCGCGCGGCATTACGCTGACGTCCGAGGAAGTCGCCATAGAGAAGAAGGCTTTGACCAAGTTGCGGCAGGAGGGCATCGATGCCGACGGCCTGCTCGCGAAGCGCGACTCGATCGCCGAGAAAAAGCGCGCCGCGGCCAGTGCCGTGAACCCGGCGATCGATGGGAAGACGATACGCATGCCCGGTTACGTGCTCCCGCTCGAGTTCTCGGGCAACAAGGTCACCGAATTCCTGCTGGTGCCCTGGGTTGGGGCTTGCATCCATACCCCGCCGCCCGAGCCCAATCAGATCGTCTACGTCAAGCCCGACACGGCGTTCGAGATGCGGCGCGCGTTCGACGCCGTATGGGTCACCGGCCGGATTGCAGCAACAGGGAGTAAACGGTCGGTGGAAATCGTCGACGGGAAGGCCGATATCGACGTCGGGTACTCGCTGCGCGCAAGTCTCGTGGAGCCTTACCAATAGCGAGTTGCCGCAAGCCACCCCGCGCAACCGGCGGGCGTCGACGCCTCGAGGACAAGCCCGCGCTCGCGCGGGCTTTTTTCATCCCACGGCTCCGCCTGGTGCTTTGGGCAGATATGCATGCCGCGAGAGGGCCCGGCGCTGCTGCAGCCGGTTGCAGTGCAGCAAATCGCGGCCAAAAAATCCTTGTCGATTTCCCTTTGTGGATTGCCAACGTTGAATCTATGATGGGGATGCGCGGCGAACACCGTGTGGGACACCGATGGTGAAGCACAAAGGTGAACGCAACCTTCCTCGTCGGCCTGAGCCAGTCGAAGCGACCATGAATCCGGGATGAGGCGGGGTGCAAATGCGCAATCGGTCAGTTCTCCCACGTAACAGCGGTTACCGAACATCCAGCAGAGGAGGGCATGTCATGAATCGCGGAGGGATGGTATTCGCCGGTGCGTCCATGGCGATGTGTCTTTGCACTTCGGCCGCATTGGCGGCAGTCGATCCCGCCATGCTCAAAGCACGGCAGAAGTTTTTCGGCATCGAGAACGTCGACGTCAATACGGGCGCCGTCAAGAAGGACAAGGTCATCACCTCGTGGCTGACGAACACGACCTATATCACGTCGATCATGGGAAACGTCTTCCTGCTCGACAGCTACATTTCGCGGCCCGAGCTGCCGACCGTACCCCTCGACCGGCGCTACGCGCCGTTCCTGCCGCAGGACCTCGTCGACGCCAAACCGGTCGCGATTTTTCTTGGGCACGGGCACGGTGACCATGCGAATAACGCGGCGTATATCGCGAAATGGACGGGTGCCACGATTTATGCGTCGCCAGAGGCCTGCTTCGCGATGCAGGCCGACGTCACGCGGATGTTCAACGATCCCAACGTGATCAATGGCGGCGTGAAGATCGTTCCGAATGGCGATCCGGTCAACTGCGTCGGCGTGGTGCCCGCCGGGTCGAGGCCCGGCCAGTGGAACGAGGGACCGAACGCCGGGCTGTTCAAGAGCAGCGCCACCAAAATTTCCACCCCGCTGGATTTCGGGGTGTGCGTTCTTGCGTTCAAGCACATCCATTCCGGAACGGCGCCCGTGGATACGTCCTTTCCGCATGCGACGCTCAGCGATCTCGCCGATCCGCGCTACGCGGGACGGGTAATCACCACGCCGCCTCCCGAGGTCACGTACCCGGCGATGTACCCCACGGGGACGTCATTTACGCCGCCCGGCAATCTCGCGAATGCCGTTCCGGGACAGATGAACACGAACACGACCGGCGCGACGCCCCCGGGAGGCAACAATGGCGGTGCGATCGTCATCTTCTATGAGTTCATCGTGAAGTACCCTCCTTACTTCAGCCTTGCCTGGGTGAACTCGTCGGGGCCCGCCAAGGAAGGAATCGGCAGCGATCCCGGGCTCGTGTCGCTCAACCAGTACCAGACGCTTCCCCAGACCGATCCGGCCATCGTGCTCGCAAAGAATATCGGCGCTGGCCAATACGCACTCATGGATACGTTGCCAAACGTGGACGTTCTGAACGGCTCGATCGTCAGCCTCGGCGCGACCAACAACCAGGCGCGCGACATCATCAGCGTCATTCAGCATCTGAAGCCCAAGGTCTACATTCCGGGCCATATCACGGATGTCGCGCAGAAAGGTTCGGGCATCTACCACATGATCGCCTGGCGTGAGACCGCGCTCAACATGGGCTTCCCGCAAAGCGAATGGCCGGAGTTCCGGTTGCTGCTCGACCCGATCGACTTCGCCGTGCCGCAGGTGTATTCGATTTTCGACCAGCGCTGGATTCACCCGGAAAAGGCGGCGCGCATGGCGCAGTTCTGCAATTAGATATTTCATCCCGGGACGCGACCAGGACAAGCGGCGTAGCCGTTGCCGCCAGCCGCGTTCCGGGTGATCTCATTTCCAGCTGGAGGAGCCATGAAGCGCGGGACCTGGATATTCGCAAGCTTGTCGATAGCCATGGGGGTGTGCAGTTCAGCCGCGTTGGCGGCAGCCGATCCGGCCATGCTCAAGGCGCGGCAGAAGTTTTTCGGAATCGACAACGTCGACGTCAATACGGCAGCAGTCAAGAAGGACAAGGTCATTGCCTCCTGGGCGTCGAACACGACCTATGTCGTGTCGATCATGGGCCGCGTCGTCCTGCTCGACAGTTACATCACCACGCCCCAGCTGCCGAGCCCGCCCATCGATAGGCGCTATGCCCCCGTGCTGCCGCAGGACTTCATCGACGTGCGCCCGGAAGCCATTTTTCTCGGGCACGGACATGGCGACCACGCGGACAACGCCGCCTACATTGCGAAGTGGACCGACGCGACGATCTACGCGTCGCCCGAAACCTGCCTTGTCATGCAGCAGGACGTCGCCAGGATGGCCGCCGACCCGAATCCTCAAAACGGAGGGGCGCCGTATCTGCCGAATTCCGCTCCGGTCAACTGTGTCGGCGTGGTGCCGACGGGCTCAAGGCCAGGTCAATACAACGAAGGCCCGAATGCGGGATTGCTGAAGAGCAGCGCGACCAAGCTTGTCACGCCGCTGGATTCGCTCGTTTGCGTTCTCGCGTTCAAGTTCGTCCATTCGGGAACGGCGCCTGCCGATCCTTCGTTTCCGCATGCCACGCTGAGCGATCTGGCTGACCCGCGCTATGCGGGCCGCACCATCACGACGCCGCCGCCCGAAATCACCTATCCCGCAATGTATCCATCAGGTCTGCCGAGCTTCATTCCGCCCGCCACTGTTGCGAATCGGGTGCCGGGCCAGCTCAACACGCAGACGACGGGATTCGGCGGCACGGCGGGCTCGATCGAGATCTTCTACGAGTTCGTCTTGCGCGGCGGCAACAACTTCAGCTTGGTCTACCTCAACTCCGCGGGCCCCGCGAAGGAAGGGATCGGCGCGGATCCAGGCTTCATCTCGCTCGCCAACTACAACAGCCCGACTTTCCCGCAGGCGACGAAGGATCTGGCGCGGGACATCGGCGCGAGCTTGTTTTCCCTGATGGACACGCTGCCGAATACCGACGTCCTTCTCGGCTCGATCGTCAGCCTCGGAGCGGCTGCCAACCAGCAGCGCGACATCATCCTCGTAACCCAGCACTTGAAGCCCAAGGTGTACATTCCGGGGCACATCACCGATGTTGCGCAGAAGGGTTCGGGCATCTACCACATGATGAGCTGGCGTGAAACCGCCCTGAACATGGGTTTCCCGCAAAGCGAGTGGCCCGAGTTCCGCCTCTTGCTGGACCCGATCCACTTCTTCCTGCCTCAGGTGTATACGCCGACCGACGCGCGCTGGGTCAACCCGGAGAAGGCGGCACGCTTCGCGCAGTTCTGCAACTAGTGGTTCTGAACCGTGAAGCGGCTGGCGAGGTCAGCCGCTTACGCATTGACTACCACGCCTGCAGATCCATTACCACGCGCTGCGCACGATCGAACTTGAGCGTCCGGTTGACGTAGCGCCAGGTGTCGACTCCTTCGGTCGGATGATTCTCGACGATCTCCAGGGGGTCGCCCAGAACCGTTCGGACTTCATCCGGTGCCATGCCGAGGCTGGGCTCGGGTTCAGCCGGCTGGACGGGCAAGGCAACGCTGACGGGCACGGCCTTGGGCTTGGCGCGGCCCGCATCGACAGGTAGCGCAGGCATCTTCGCCTGCGGACTAGATGGCACCGAGTCGATCGAGGAGAACTGGCACGGGAAATTCTGGTAGACCGGCGTCCGGTCCTTCGCGAAGCACTTGAATATCTCGGCGGAGGCTGCTGGCGCGGCACCAATCGCGGTAGCGAGAATCGATGCGATGAGGCCCCGACGACCCGCGCGACGCAATGGACGATGCATCCGGTTTCCTCCTGCAACGCCGTTGGATCGAGAATCGGCGCGTCCCCCAGTTTACTGAAACTGCACTCGGCCGCAAGCGCTCAGTACTTCGAGTCCGCGAAGCTCGCCTTCCGGCGGTCCATGTAATCGTTGAGCGCTTCGTCGATCGCCGGGTCTAGCGGAGGCGCCTCGTAGCTCGCGAGCTGCTTCTTCCAGCTCGCATTCGCACGCTGCGCCAAGTCCTGGCTGCCTTCGGCTTCCCATTGCTCGACGCTGTTGTTGTCGGTGATGGGCGAGCGGTAGAAAGCGTTCTCGAAGTTGGCTTGCGTGTGCGCACAGCCGAGGAAGTGCTTGCCCGGCCCGACTTCGCGGATGGCGTCCATCGCCTGCCCGTTCTCCGAGAGGTCGACGCCTGCTAGGAGCGTATGCATCATTCCCGCTTGGTCGCAATCCATCACGAACTTCTCGTAGCCCATCGCAAGCCCGCCTTCGAGCCAGCCGGCCGTATGCAGCACGAAGTTGACTCCCCCGAGACACGTCGGCAGCAGCGTATTGGCGGATTCGTAGGCGGCCTGCGCGTCGGGAATCTTCGAGCCGCACAGCGCGCCGCCCGAGCGGAACGGCACGCCGAGCCGCCGCGCGAGCGCCGACATGACGAACAGCACGAGCGCAGGCTCGGGCGTGCCGAACGTCGGCGCGCCGGACTGCATCGAGATCGACGAGGCGAAGCTTCCGAGCACGACGGGTGCGCCCGGCGCGACGAGCTGGACGAAGGCCATCCCGGACAACGACTCGGCCAGCGTCTGCGCCGCGGTGCCTGCGACCGTGACCGGCGACATCGCGCCGGCGAGAATGAACGGCGTGATGATCGTCGCCTGGTTGGCGCGCGCATACGCCTTCGCGGCGCCCAGCATCGTGCCGTCCCAGGTCAACGGCGAGTTGGCGTTGATGAGATTGATGATCACCGTCCTAGGCTTGCCGCTCGAAGGGTCGAGATACTTGTCGCCGAACAGGATCTTCGCCATCTCGACCGAGTCCTGCGCACGCTCGGGGTGCGTGACGGAGCCCATGAACGGCTTGTCGCTGTACTTCATGTGGCTGTACACCATGTCGAAGTGCCGCTTGTTCACGGGCAGGTCGACGGGCTCGCAGATCGTGCCGCCCGAGTGGTGCAGCGACGGCGCGAGGTACGCGAGCTTCACGAAGTTGCGGAAGTCCTCGATCGTCGCGTAGCGGCGGCCCTCGTCCAGGCTGCGCACGAACGGCGAGCCGTACGCGGGCGCGAACACCGTGTGCTTGCCGCCGATCGGGACACTGCGCGCGGGATTTCGCGCGTGCTGGATGAAATCGTGTGGCGCGCTCTTCATGACGATGCTGCGGCACATGCCCGGCGGGCAGCGCACGCGCACGCCATCGACGTCCGCGCCGGCGGCCTTCCAGATCTCGAGCGCCTCGGGGTCGTCGCGGTAATCGATGCCGATCTCCGCGAGGATCGTGTCGGCATTCCTCTCGATCAGCGCGAGCCCCTCCTCGTCCAGCACCTCGTAGATGCCGATCTTGCGGGTAATGTAGGGAACGCTCGTCGCGGCGCGGGCGAGGCGCGCGGCGCGCTTCGCCTCGCGGCCGCCGGCGCGGTGCGCACGGGGAGCTGTCTCTTGGTCGTCCATGATTTCTCCTGCGCCGGTGTGGGCTTCGGCCCGGCGCGGGGCTGCGCCCGGTCCGCAGCGTGCGACGCGACCCCGCAGTATCGCAAATGCGGGGTGGCGCGTGTGGTCCCGCGGCGACGCGCCTGTGCGCGCGGACGTCATGCCGGGGACGGGCCCGGCGCGTGGCCAGCCCCGGACGCTTCCGGCGGCGTCACGAGCGACCCATATGCTAGATTCGCGCTCCTATGAGCGTGCCCTCCAAGAGCCGCATCGTCATCATCGGCGGCGGCATCATCGGCTGCAGCATCGCGTACCACCTCGCGAAACGGGGCGAGCGGGACGTGGTAGTGCTCGAGCGCCTCCAGCTTACGCACGGCGCGACGTGGCACGCGGCCGGCTTGGTCGGCCAGCTGCGCAGCAGCAGCAACTTGACGCGCCTCATGCGCTACGGTGCGGAGCTTTACGGCAAGCTCGAAGCGGAGACCGGGCAGGCCACAGGCTGGCAGCGCGTCGGCAGCGTGCGGCTCGCATCGTCGCCCGCCCGTTGGCTCGAGCTCAAGCGCTTCGCGACGATGGCCAAGGGCTTTGGATTCCACGTCGAGCTCGTCTCAGCAAAGGAAGCGCAGCAACTGTTTCCTCTGCTCGACATCCACGGCGTCGAAGGCGCGGCATGGATCGAAGGCGACGGATACGTCGATCCCGCGAGTCTGACGATGGCGTACGCGGCTGGCGCGCGAGCCGGCGGCGTGACGATCGTTCAGGGCGTTCGCGTCACCGGCCTCGAGCGGCGCGGCCGGCGCGTGACGACGGTGGCCACGAGCGGGGGGAACATCGAAGCCGAATGCGTGATCAACGCCACCGGCATGTGGGGCCGCGAGATCGCCGCCATGGTCGGCATGCGCGTTCCCGTGTGCGCCGTCGAGCATCAATACCTGGTCACCGAAAGGACCGATCGCATTCCCGCCGGACTGCCGACGCTGCGCGATCCCGATGCCGACGTCTACGTGAAGCCGGAGCCCGGCGCGCTCGCGGTCGGCGGCTGGGAGCCCAATACGCGCGCGTGGGGCGCGGGCGGCATTGCGCACGACTTCGGCCCGGAGTTGCTGCCGCCCGATTTCGATCGCTTCTCGCCGCTCGCCAAGGCGGCTTCCGAACGCATCCCGCTGCTGAACGAAGTCGGGATTCGGCAAATCATCAACGGCCCGATTCCGATCACCGCCGATGGCGAGCCGATCATCGGCCTGTCGCCGGAGCTCGACAACTTCTACCTGTGCTGCGGCTTCACGTCCGGGATTGCCGCATCCGGCGGCGCAGGCTGGGTGATGGCGAACTGGATCGTCGACGGCGACCCGGGACTCGACCTGTGGCCTTTCGACGTCCGCCGCTTCGGCACGCCGCACGCGGTCAAGTCGTTCATGTACGAGCGCGCCGTCGAAAGCTACGCGCGCTACTACCACATCGCGTGGCCGAACTACGATCCCGATGCAGGCCGCGGCGCGAGGCGCAGCCCGCTGCACGCGACACTGCTCGGGGCCGGCGCCGTTTACGGCAACAAGTTCGGATGGGAACGGCCCAACTGGTTCGGCGAAGCGGGCATGCATGCGGTGGAAGTTCCATCGTTTGGTCGCGGTCCGGCATTCGAGGCGATCGGCGCGGAACATCGCGCCGTGCGCGAGCGCGTCGCGCTCATCGACATGAGCTCGTTCTCCAAGTACGAGGTGCACGGTCCCGGCGCGCTCGCGCTGCTGCAGAAGATCGCCGGCAACGACGTCGATCGACCCGTCGGCACCATCGTCTATACGCAACTCTGCAACGAGCGTGGCGGCATCGAGGCCGACGTCACGATCACACGACTGGCCGCCGACCGCTTCTACTTCGTCACGGGCAGCGCGCTCGGTGTGCGCGACCGCTCGACGATCGAGCGGCACATGCCTCACGACGGCAGCGTGACGATCGACGATCTAACCTCCGCGAGATCCGTGCTCAACGTGACCGGGCCCCGCTCGCGCGACCTGCTTGCGCGACTCTGCGACGCGCCGCTCGACAATTTGGCTTTTCCGTACATGAGCGCACGCCCGCTCGACGTGGGCTACGCGCCGGTGCTCGCGCTCCGCGTCACGTACACGGGCGAGCTCGGTTACGAGCTGCATGTTCCGATCGAGTACGCGCTGTACCTCTACGAGAAGCTGTGGGCGGCGGGCGAGCAGCTCGGCATCGCAAATGCCGGCTACCGCGCCGTCAACAGCCTGCGCCTCGAAAAGCACTACCTCGCCTGGGGCGCGGACATCACGCCGGACTACAATCCTGTCGAGGCGGGCCTCGGTTTCTGCGTCGCGCTCGGCAAGGCCGACGGCATCGCCCGCAACGCGCTCGCGCGCGTCAAGGCGGAGGGACCGCAGAAGAGGCTCACGTGGTTCACGGCGACCGCGGACGTCAACCTGTACGGCGGCGAAATCGTGCTGGCAGGCGGGCGCATGCTTGGGCGCGTCACGAGCGGCGGGTACGGCTACACCGTGGGTCGCAACATCCTGTGCGCATACGTCGATGCGACGGAGCCGGTTCACTCGTCTTACGAAGTCGAAGTGATGGGTACGCGATACCCCGCCGCGCGGCACATGCGCCCTCTCTACGATCCGGACCGCACCGCGATCCTCGCGTAACTCTTTCGTCATCCCAATGCCCGACGCCCCCCTTCGCATAAGCCCCGCGCCTCCGCCGGCGTCTCTCGATCCCCGCCTTGCTGCGCTCCTTGCATCGAGGCGCGAAGGCTTCGGAATGCCGCGCGCGCTTTATCTGGACGAGAGGCTGCATGCGACCGAGATGGCGAGAATCTGGCACAGGGGTTGGCTTTTTGCCGGATTCGAGATCGAGATTCCGAAGGCCGGCGACTTCCTGACGCTGACCGTTGCCGGCTCCCCTGTCCTCGTCATCCGCGGCGACGACGGGCTCATACGCGCGTTCCACAATGTCTGCCGCCATCGCGGTTCGCAGATCTGCCGCACCGAAACGGGCAGCGTGCGCGCGCTCGTCTGCCCCTACCACAGCTGGACTTATTCGCGGCAGGGCGAGCTCGTCGCTTGCCACGGGATGCACGATGGCGTCGACAAGTCGACGCTCGGCCTGCGGCCCTTGCACTCCGAATCGTGCGCGGGCTTCATCTACGTTTCGCTCGCCGCTGCTCCAATGCCGTTCGATCGCTTCCGGTCGCGCTTCGAGGTCGCCGGCACGCCGCAGGGCTTCGAGCGCGCGCGAATCGCGCACGCCATCGACTACGACGTCGAAGCGAACTGGAAGCTCGTCTGGGAAAATAACCGCGAGTGCTACCACTGCACGCCACGGCACCCACAGTACGTGAAGTCGAACTTCGACGTCTACGAAGAGGAGCACGCCTCGCCCGCGGTGCGGCAGAAGATCGTCGACGCCATCGCCCGCATCGAAGCGCAATGGGAGGTGCCCGGCGATGGGGTCGCGCATCCGAAGGGCGGCCTGGCCACGTTCCCGGATCCCGACAACGGGATCTGGTACACGTGCAACCGCACGGCGCTTGCCGAAGGCTTCGTCACCGAATCGCTGGACGGCGCACGCGTCGCGCCGCTGATGGGCGACTACCGCGACGAGGAAGTCGGCGTCCTGCGGATGCGAAGCTTGCCTAACTTCTGGCTCCACGCGAGCTGCGACCATGCGGTCGTCACGCGCATGCTCCCCGACGGGCTCAGGAAGACGCGGATGCGGTCGTACTGGCTGGTGCACCGTGACGCGCGTGAAGGCGACGACTATCAACGCGACCGGCTGTTGCCTTTTTGGCACCAGACGAACGAGCAGGACTGGGAAATCTGCCGCTGGCAGCAGAAGGGCGTCGAGTCGATCGGCTACGAGCCCGGCCCGCTGTCGCAGCGCAAGGAATACAACGTCGACGCGTTCATCCGCTGGTACATGACCGAGCTGCGCGCCGAGACTTGAATTTGAAGCCGGGACCGCCAGATGGCAAGGTCGTCCCTTGAAGGAGAATTTCCCCGTGACCGACAACACCTCCGCCCCCGCCGAAGAGCGCACCGGCCAGCCGGCGCAACGCGAAACGCTGGGCTTCCAGGCCGAAGTCCGCCAGCTGCTGCAGCTCATGATTCACTCGCTCTATTCGAATCGCGAGATCTTCCTCCGCGAGCTCATCTCCAACGCGTCCGATGCCTGCGACAAGCTGCGCTTCGAGGCCCTGCACAACGAGGCGCTGTTCGAGAGCGACTTCGAGCTCAAGATCCGCGTCGACTACGACCCGGCGGCGAAGACGCTCACGATCGCCGACAACGGCGTCGGCATGAGCCGCGACGAGGCGATCAGCAACCTCGGCACGATCGCGAAGTCGGGCACGCAGGAATTCTTCAGCCAGCTCACCGGCGATCAGCAGAAGGACGCGCATCTCATCGGCCAGTTCGGCGTCGGCTTCTACTCGTCGTTCATCGTCGCCGACAAGGTCACGGTCCACACGCGCCGCGCCGGCGAGACGCCGGCGCAGGGCGTGCGCTGGGAGTCCGACGGCGGGGGCGACTTCTCGGTCGAAATGGCGGAGAAGCCGACCCGCGGCACCGAGATCACGCTGCATCTGCGCGAGGGCCAGGAAGATCTCCTCAACGGCAGCAGGCTGCGCTCGATCATCCGCAAGTACTCCGACCACATCGTCCAGCCGATCCTCATGAAAAAGGAGGAGTGGAAGGACGGCAAGCAGGAAAAAGGAACCGAGGAAGAGACCGTCAACCAGGCTTCCGCGCTGTGGGCGCGGCCGCGCACCGAGATCACCGACGAGCAGTACAAGGAGTTCTACAAGCACGTAGGCCACGACTTCGAAGACCCGCTCGCGTGGACTCACGCACGCGTGGAAGGACGGCAGGAGTTCACCCACCTTCTTTACGTCCCCGCGCGGGCGCCGTTCGACCTCTGGGACCGCGATGCGCGGCACGGTATCAAGCTCTACGTTCGGCGCGTGTTCATCATGGACGACGCCGAGCAGCTGATGCCTTCGTACCTCCGCTTCGTGCGCGGCGTCGTCGATTCGAACGACCTGCCGCTCAACGTCTCGCGCGAGATCCTCCAGGAATCGAAGGATATCGAGGCGATCCGGGGCGGCTGCACGCGCAAGGTGCTCGCGCTCCTCGAAGAGCTCGCGACGAACGACAAGGAGAAGTACGCGAAATTCTGGGACGCGTTCGGCAAGGTGCTGAAGGAAGGTGTGGGCGAGGATTTCTCGAACAAGGATCGCATCGCCGGCCTGCTGCGTTTCGCGTCGACGCACGACGACGCGGCCGTGCCGGCCGTTTCGTTAGCCGACTACGTCGCGCGCATGAAGACCGGCCAGGACAAGATCTACTACGTCACCGCCGACTCGTTCAACGCGGCGCGCAACAGCCCGCATCTCGAAGTGTTCCGCAAGAAAGGAATAGAAGTTCTCTTGCTGTCCGACCGCGTCGACGAGTGGGTCGTCGGTCACGTCACCGAATTCGAGGGCAAGCCGCTCGTGTCGGTCGCGAAGGGCGGTCTCGATCTGGGCTCGCTCGAGGACGAGACGGAAAAGAAGGAGCGCGAGCAGGAGTCGAGCGATCTTTCCGATCTTCTTGGCCGCATCAAGTCGAGCCTCGGCGAACGTGTCAAGGATGTGCGCGTCACGCATCGTCTGACCGAGTCACCCGCGTGCCTCGTCGCCGACGAGCACGACATGAGCGGCAATCTCGCGCGCCTGCTGAAAGCTGCTGGCCAGCCGGCCCCATCGGCGAAGCCGATCCTGGAGATAAACCCCAAGCACCCGGTCGTACTCAGGCTGAAGACCGAAGACAAGAAGTTCGACGATTGGTCGTCGGTACTGCTGGATCAGGCACTCCTCGCCGAAGGCGGCCAGCTCGACGATCCGGCGACGTTCGTCAAGCGGATCAATGCGCTGATGCTCGAAATGAGCGGCGATGCGCCGCGGATCATCGTGCCGGGGTGATCGAGAAGAAGCATTTGGAAAGGAGCATCGACACCGCAGAGCGCCACCGGAAAGAGGTCGCCGTAACGCGTGGTTGATCGCCTGGGCCGCCCGCGACTTGCGAACTTCCGGCGGTGCGCTGCGCGGCCTTGATCACGCCTTCCAGAATCGCCGCGACGCAATTCGCGCGCCTTCGGCCATCGCGGCCATCTTCGCCCATACGACGTCCGGATCCACTGCTGCCTGTCCCACCCACGTCCCGAAGCCGCAGTCGCTGCCAGCCATCACGTTCTCCCGGCCGACCAGATTCGCGTAGCGCCCGATCCTTTGCGCGATCAGCTCGGGATGTTCGATGAAGTTCGACTTCGACTCGATCACCCCGGGGATGAGCAGCTTCCCGTCGGGAAGCTTGACGGTCTCGAACAGCGCCCATTCGTGCGCGTGACGCGGGTTCGCCGCCTCGAGCACGATGGCATGCGGCTTTGCCTTGAACACGATGTCGATCACGTCGGCGAGAGCGACATCGCAGTGATGCGGACCCTCGTAATTTCCCCAGCAAAGATGAAGCCTGACCTTTTCCGGAGCGATATTGGCCAACGCGTGGTTCAGCGCCTCGACGTGAAGCTCGGCCTTCTTGCGCCACTCCGGGAGACTCAGCTCCGCATGCTGGATGTGCCGACCCATCCCGAGGTCGGGACAGTCGATCTGCAGCGTGATGCCGGCGTTGGTGATGGCCTCGTACTCGTAGCGCATCGCGTCGGCGATGGCTGCGATGTACGCTTCCTCGGTCGGGTAATGCTCGTTGCGGAAGAACAGCGTCACCACACCGGGTGACGCCGCCGTCATGAACGCGCCCTTCACATCCACCTTCGCGACAGCGGCCTTGAGGTGCTCGATGTCGGCCTTGACCGCGCCGGGCTCGGCGACGCTGATCGGTCCGTTGCACGCCGGCGTCTTTCGGCGCGAGCGCCCGGGATCGCCGAACACGCGCCGCGCGAGGCGCGGAAACTCGCTCAAGTCCTGATAGACGAACGTGTTGCCTTCGCCGCCAAAGCCCGAGAGCCGGTCCTTGATGTACGTCGCGTAGCTCGGCTTGCTCATCTCGCCGTCGTCGACGATGTCGATGCCGGCCTCCGCCTGCTTCTGCACGACTCCGTCGACCGCGCGGCCGACGTGCTCCGCCAGCGCGGCGGCGTCGACGGGCACGCCCTCCTCCTTCGCGAACATCGCGCGGATGAGATCGTCGGGCCGAGGCAGGCTGCCGGTGTGCGTCGTGAGGAAGCGGTCGGTGCTGCGATTCATCGCGAGTCTCCGGAAGTAGCGACAACACGGCCGGTCGATTCTACCCGGGCAGGCCCCATGCGCGTCATGCGACCCGGGGCCTGCCCGTTTTGGTTCAGCCCGCTGACCCGGCTTCGTTTACAGCGCTAAATCATCGCGCGGCGCCGACCGAATCGTCGCCCAGATAAGCGGCCTTGAGACGCGGGTCGCTCATCAGCGTTACAGGGGCTCCCTCTGCGACGATCCGCCCCTGCTCGAGCACGTAGGCCCGAGCGGCGATGTCGAGTGCCATCGCGACATTCTGCTCGACCAGCAGCACGGCCACACCGTCGTCGTTGACGCGGCGAATCAGCTTGAAAAGCTCCAGCACGATGACCGGTGCCAATCCGAGCGACGGCTCGTCGAGCAGCAACAGCTTTGGCCGTGCCATCAGCGCGCGGGCAATCGCCGCCATCTGCTGTTGCCCGCCCGACAGCGTCCCCGCCGGACGGTCGAACCACTCCGGAAGCTGCGGAAAGATCGCGGCGACGCGATCCAGCGATTCGCGCCGCGTGGCCTTTGCCCGCTTGCTGTAGCTTCCGAGCTCCAGGTTCTCGCGCACCGTCATCGAAGTAAAGAGATGCCGCCCCTCGGGGACGATCGCAATGCCTTCGCCGCAGAAGCGGCAGGCCTCCAGATGCGTGAGGTCGCGCGATGCCAGACTCATCGTCCCCGATGCCGCCTTGTGCATGCCGGCGATCACGTTGATGAGTGTCGTCTTGCCGGCGCCGTTCGGGCCGACGATAGAGACGAGCTCCGCTTCCGCAACCGACAGCGAAATGTCCCTGAGCGCCACGGCGGCGCCGTATCTCGCCTCCACGCCCTCAAGCTCGAGCATGCGCTTTCCCGAGGAATGCGGTGACGACAGCGCTGCGGGCCATCACGTCGCCCGCCGCGCCTTCCGCGATCACCTGCCCGTGATCCAGCACCACGACGCGATCGGTCAACGCCCAAACGGCTTTCATCACATGCTCGACGAACACGATCGTCGCCCCCTCGTCGCGAATCGTGCGAATCAGCCGGATCGCTCCGTCGATCTCGCCCGGCGTCAGGCCCGACAGCACTTCGTCGAGCAGCAAGAGTTTCGGTCCTGACGCCAACGCGCGTGCGAGCTCCAGGAACTTGCGCTGATGAAGGTTCAGGTCGCCCGGCAGCCACTGTGCCTTGTCGGCGAGCCCGGTAAATTCGAGCCAGCGCCACGCCTCGGCGACCGCCGCGCCGCGACGCAAACGCGCGGCGCCGAACATCGCGGGAATGGCGACATTGTCGATGACGTTGAAGTGCGCGAACGGTCGGGGAATCTGGTACGTCCGCGCGACCCCCGCACGCGCGATGCGGTGGGCGTCGAGCTTCGCGATGTCCGCGCCCGCGAAGATAAGCTCGCCACCATCGGCGCGGTAATGTCCGCTCACCAGGTTGACGAACGTCGACTTTCCCGAGCCGTTCGGGCCCACGAGCCCCAGGATTTCTCCTTCGCGCACTTCGAGGTCGACCCCCTGGAGCGCACACACGCCGCGAAACGACTTGCGGATGCCGCGGGCAACGAGAAGACGCTCCGATGCGACGGCGCGCCGCTCGCGCGGCGCTTCGGCTTTTGCGGCGACCGTCGCGCGCGCCGGCAACGCCGCCGTGCGAGATCGTCGCACTCGCGCGACGAACGTTCCCAGCACACCCCGCGGCATGAACAGGATGACGGCGATCAGCACGGCGCCGAACACGGCCTTCCCCGCGATCGCGTGATCGCTCGCCGTGAAGGCGTAGAGCAACGCGGTGACGATCGTCGCGCCCACCGCAGGCCCGGCCCAGTGTCGCGTGCCGCCCAGCACGCTCATCAGCACGACCGTCAGCGGGACGGTGATCGAGAATGTATCGCCGGCCGTCACGTAGGAGACGAACATCGCATGGATGCCGCCGGCGACCGCAGCCAGTCCGCACGACGCCGCGAAGGCGAGCATCTTGCAGCGAAACGTCGGCACACCTAGGACTTCCGCCACGTCCTCGTCGTCGTGGATCGCAAAGAGGCCGACGCCGAGCCGCGAGCGGTAGATCGCATAGGCGATCGCGACCGTTGCGAGCGCGGCGAACAGTCCCAGAAGATAGAACGTCGACGCCGGCGACGGGCCGATTTTCGGCAACGGCACCGCACTCAGGTAGACGCCGGGCCCACCGTCGATCCGCGTGTTGAGAATGATGGTGCCGACGACGAACGTGAATGCGAGCGTGACCAGCGCGAAGAGCTCGCCGCGCACGCCTTTGACGCGGAACACGACGGCGCCAAGCGCTACCGCCAGCACGATCGCCACCAGCGCAGCCGCCGGCAGCGTCCACAGGAACGGCACGTCGAACCGCGAAGCCAGCGTGGCCGTCGTGTACATTCCCGCGCCGAAGAATGCACCATGGCCAAACGAGAAGTAGCCGGAGTAACCCGACAGGATGTTCCACGACGTGGCGAGCACGACCCAGTGGAAGACGAGGTAGCAGAACGACTCGTAGAACAGCGGCAGTCCGAGCATGGGCACGGCCGAGAGCCCGGCCCCCACGATCGCCATCGCGATCCAGACGCGATTCATCCGGCCCCTGGCATTGCGTGCTAGGCCTTCCGCGGCCGGACGAGCAGCACGAGAATCAGCAGCGAGAAAGACACGAGCGGCGCCCACGAAGGCGACGTGAGCGTCATCGTCACCGCCTCGCTCACGCCGATGACGATGCCGGCGAACAGTGGTCCGAGCGGGCGCCCGAGCCCGCCCATCATCACTGCGGCGAACACGACTCCGATCCAACCGTACATCTGGGCGGGCGCGAGGGTGTAGCTCAGCGCGATGCAGACTCCCGCCACGCCCGCGAGCGCAGTGCAGACGCCCGAGAGCATGAGCGCCAGCGCTTGCCGGTTCACGCCGAACGCGGTCGCAATGGGCCCGTCCTCCGCCGCGGCACGCAGCGCCTTGCCCACGTCGGTATGGCGCAGCGCTGCCCAGATCGCGAACGATAGCGCCAGCGCGAGCACGAGCGTAAGGAGCTCCGGCGCCGGCACGTAGAGAAATCCCAGCTTGAACTTCGCGTCGCCATACCCGGATTCGAGCCGGCGAAAATCGGCGGTCCAGATCGACTGGATCAGCGCCTCGATGATGACCGTCAGTCCGAACGTCACCAGCAGCGAGTTGAACGGTGTGATCTCGAAGCGGGCGAAAACCCATTGCATCGCGACGCCCAGTGCGAAGAACGCCGGGACGATTAGCGCCAGCGTCAGCAGCGGATCGATCCTGCCGGCCGCCGAGAGCTGATAGCAGAGATAGGCCGCGAGGAACGCGAGCGCGAAGTGCGCGAGGTTGATCTGACGCAGAAGTCCCCACGACAGGCTGAGCCCCAGGCCGAGCAGCCCATAGAGGGCGCCGAGGAAGACCCCGGACAGCACGGACTGCGCGAGGAGCGAAAAGCTCGGGAGCCCCATCGCGCGGACCGCCGCGCTACTTCGTCATGAGCGTGGCGCCGGGCGCCGCGACGCTCTTGGGCCAGATCGTGACCCAGCGGCCGTTTTGCACCTGCTTCACGGCCATCAGGTCGTCGCCGTAATTGCTGGGGCCGTCGAAGCGCAGCTTGCCCTGGATCGTATCCACCCTGTTCTTGCGCAGCCAGTCGGCCAGCACCTTGTCGTCGAGGCTCTTTGTCGCCGTGACCGCGGCATCGAGCACCTGCCACGCGGAATACGACGCTGCCGCCTGCGTCTCGACCTGCGTGTAGGGGATGCCCGCCTTCGCGGCGCGCTCGTTGAAAAGCTTCACGAACTCCGCGGCGCCCGGATTGTTGAGGTACGGCGGATGCTCCTCGAAGATCGTCGCCGCGAGCGCGTTCTTCGCTTCGGGCGCCTGCGCCATCGGGCCGGGCGCGGGGTACATGTAGAAGTGCAGCGGCGGCGTGTAGTCGATCTTTTTCATCGCATCGAGCAGCTGGTTGCCTTCGAGTCCGATGGCGCCGACCCAGACGAAGTCGGGATTCGCGTCCTTCACGCGCGCCGCAATGGCACCGAAGTCGCGGTTGCCGAACTCCCACTCGAGGAACACGACCTCCTGCATCCCGCGCTTCTTCACCGCTTCACGCGCGCCGAGCGACATGAAGTGCACCGACGGGAATTTGCTGGTGACGATCGCGACGGTCTTCGGTGCCTTGCCGGCGGCCGCCAGCGCGTCGAACAGCGTGTTGGGGAACGTGGCGGCAGGATCGGGTCCGAGCGACCACGTCGGGAACTGCGCGTCGTACTTGGCAAGGCTCGGAATGCCGAACGTGTGGTGGACGAGGATCTTGTTGTAGCGCTGCGCCACGCCCATCGCGGACAGGATCGCGCCGGTGGCATACGGACCCATCAGCAGGTCGACCTTGTCCACGGTGATGAGCTGCTCGTAGAGCGTTCGCGCAAGGTCCGGTTTCGACTGGTCGTCCTTGACGATCCACTCGACCGGCCGTCCCAGCAATCCGTTCTTCTTGTTGAGCTGCTCGACGTAGATCTCGCCGACGATCTGGTGGACGATGCCGGTGGACGCGAGCGGCCCCGTCAGGGCGAGCGTGCTGCCGATCTTGACCGGCTGACCTGCCGGCGCTGCGACCGCCGCCCCTGCGGCGAGCGCAAGCGCGCCGAAAAGCGCCGCGGTGCGCGCTGCCGCCCGACGTATGGAAAGCTTCATGGTGACCTCCTCCTCGTGATCGTCCGCAGCGGCGGCGCTGGTCAATATCCCTAAGGGATAGCGCCCGCGCGCCGCGCCGCACTTTCGTGGTTGACGATGAAGTCGTCGGGGACCGGCGGGCCCCAGACGTAGAACGAATCCTCGGGCGGATGATCCCTCGCCTGCCATTCGAGCGTCGCCGGGATGAAGTCGATGTCGTAGGAATACTCGGCGAAGCTGCCCCACGGGTCGCGGACGTAACGGAAATAGTTGGAGCCGAGCACATGGCGTCCCACGCCCCAACCTGCCGTGTGGCCGCGGTCGATCATCTGCTGCATGCCGAGCCCCACGTCGTCGAACGTGGCGACGTCCCAGCTCGAGTGGTGCAGTCCCGGCCCGTCTGATTTCGCGAACGCGATCAGGTGATGGTCGCTCGAATGCGCCCCGTGCAGGAACGCGATGATGTCGCCCGAGTAATCCGACAGGCGCAGGCCGAGCGCGTCCGAGTAGAAGCGCACCGAGCGCATGACGTCGGAGGTGAAGAGCAGGATGTGCGAAAGCCGTCGCGGCTTCACCGTGCCGGCCTTGGAACGGGACGGCGCCGCACCGGCGCCCGGCGTGGGAGGCTCGGAACGAGCCGCCGCCGCTTTGTCCGCCGGTGTCACCTTGCCCGAGGCGACGAGCTGCACCGGCGTGCCTTCCGGATCGACGAACCAGATGCCTTCCTCGTCCGCGAGCGGATGCGGGGCGGTCGTGCGGACGCCGAGCTTTTTGAGCCGCGCGACGATGGCTTCGTAATCCGCCGGGAAGGCGCCGAAGCTCACGTACTGCAGCCTCTTCGCACCGGGCTGCTGATGGATCGAGCCCCAGCGATGCGGGTGACCGAACGTGTGCAAGTCCACGCGCGCGCCGGAGCGCCGAGCATCGAGCCCGAAATCCGAATAGAAGGATGCGGCAGCGTCGAGGTCGGGCACGGTAAAGACGAAGCGGTGCAGCGAGTGCACCGCCGGGACGCCGTCACTGCGCGGCGACCTGGCGTCGGCATCATTCATGTCTTCAATCCTCCATTCGGCATCGCGGCGTTTGCTACGCGGGCCGTTGCATGGTTGCGTCGATGACGGTGAGCGCGGTCATGTTCACGATCCGGCGAACCGTCGACGACGGCGTGAGAATGTGCACCGGCTTGGCGACGCCCAGCAGGATAGGCCCGAGCGTCACGCCGCCGCCCGATGCGGACTTGAGCAGGTTGAACGCAATGTTCGCGGCATCGACGGTCGGCATGATCAGCAGGTTCGCCTGGCCCTTGAGCCGCGAGTTTGGAAATGCGCGAGCGCGCACGCGCTCGTCGAGCGCGGCATCGCCGTGCATTTCCCCTTCCACTTCGAGCTCGGGGCTCTTCGCGGTAATGAGCTCGAGCGCCGCCTGCATCTTCTTCGCCTGGGGGTGAGAGCTGCTGCCGAAGCTCGAGTGCGACAGGAGGGCGACTTTCGGAGTGATGCCGAAGCGGCGGATCTCGTCGGCGGCGAGGAGTGTGATCTCGGCGATGTCCTCCGCCACAGGATCGATATTGACATACGTGTCGGCAATGAACAGGGTGCGGTCCGGCAGCATCACCGCATTCATCGCCGCGCAGGTCTTGATGCCCTTGCGCAGGCCGATCACCTGGCGCACGTAATCGAGATGCAGCGCATGCGTGCCGAAGGTGCCGCACAGCATGCCGTCGGCTTCCCCCATGTGGATCATCATCGCGCCGATCAGCGTCGGCCGCTGACGCATCTCGATCTTCGCGTACTGCTCCGAAACACCCCTGCGGGCAGCCAGCGCGTGATACTCGGTCCAGTACGCTCGGTACCGCGGATCGGACTCCGGATTTACGACCTTGAAGTCCTTCTCCGGACGAATGCGCAGTCCCAGCTTTTCGATCTGCCGCTGCAGCACCGATGGGCGGGCAACGACGATCGGTTGGGCGAGTCCTTCGTCGATGACGATCTGGATGGCGCGCAGCACGCGCTCGTCCTCGCCTTCGGCGAACACGATCCGCTGGGGATCCTTCTTGGCCCCGGCGAAGATCGGCTTCATGAGCAGGCTCGACGTGTAGACGAACTGCAGCAGCCGCTCGCGGTACGCGGGGAAATCGGCGATCGGGCGCGTTGCGACGCCGGAGTCCATTGCCGCCTTGGCGACTGCTGGCGCAATCATGACGATGAGGCGCGGGTCGAACGGCCTCGGGATCAGGTATTCCGGACCGAACTTGAGATCCTGCTCGCCGTACGCGTTGGCCACGATGTCGGATTGCTCCGCCATCGCGAGATCGGCGAGCGCCTTCACCGTCGCGAGCTTCATCGCTTCGTTGACCGTCGTGGCGCCGACATCGAGCGCGCCGCGGAAGATGAACGGGAAGCACAGCACGTTGTTGACCTGGTTCGGGAAGTCCGAGCGTCCGGTCGCGATGACGGCATCGGCGCGCGCCGCCTTCGCGACGTCGGGCATGATCTCGGGCTCGGGGTTGGCGAGCGCGAGGATCAGCGGCTTCGGCGCCATCTTCGCGAGCCACTCCGGCTTCAGCACCTTTGCGGCTGAAAGGCCGAGAAAGATGTCGGCTCCGTCGAGAATGTCGGCGAGCTTGCGGGCTTCAGTCGTTTGCGCGTAGCGCGCCTTGTTGTCGTCCATCTCCTCGCGCCGGCCCTTGTAGACGACGCCGGCGATGTCGGCGACCCAGACATTCTTCTGCTGCACACCGAGCAGCACGAGAAGATCGAGGCAAGCGAGCGCCGCCGCGCCGGCGCCAGAGCAGACGAGCTTTACCTCCTTGAACTCTTTGCCGACGACGCGAAGCCCGTTCATGATCGCCGCGCCGACGATGATCGCCGTGCCGTGCTGGTCGTCGTGGAAGACGGGAATCTTGAGCCGCTCGCGCAGCTTGCGCTCGACGTAGAAGCATTCGGGCGCCTTGATGTCCTCCAGATTGATGCCGCCGAACGTCGGTTCGAGCGCGGCGATGATGTCGACGAGCTTGTCCGGGTCGCGCTCGTCGATCTCGATATCGAAGCAGTCGATGCCGGCGAACTTCTTGAACAGCACCGCTTTGCCTTCCATCACCGGCTTCGCGCCCAACGGCCCGATCGCGCCGAGCCCCAGCACCGCCGTTCCGTTGGTGACCACGCCGACGAGGTTTCCGCGCGCGGTGAGGTTGCGGGCCTCGGCCGGGTCGCGGACGATCTCGTCGCAGGCCGCGGCGACGCCGGGCGTGTAGGCGAGTGCCAGGTCGCGCTGATTGGTGAGATGCTTGGTCGGCTGGACCGAAATCTTTCCCGGTGGATAGTGCCGGTGATACTCGAGCGACGCGTCGCGAATTTCCTGGTCCGGCATAATTTGCTCCCCGGTGGGCGGGCTCCATGATAGCAAGGGCGTCGCCCTTGATGTCGCGCAAGGAGGACGGTGGGGGGTGGGGCTATAATCGTCACCCCATGCTGGAAGCCAAAAAGCTCGCGGCACGTCGTGGTTTTTCGAGGCTTTTCACCGGGCTCTCCTTTCGCGTCGCCTCGGGTGAGGCGCTGGTCGTCACTGGCGCCAATGGGAGCGGCAAAACCACGCTCTTACGGATGCTCGCCGGGCTCACGGCACCGGAGGCCGGTGAAATTCAATGGCATGGTAAACAGGTCGGCAGCTTCGATCGAGAGTTGCGCGCGGCGGTCGCGTTCAGCGGCCACCTGCCTGCGCTCAAGGATGGCCTCACTGCCGAGGAAAACCTGGCTTCGCTTGTCGCGCTAGAAGGTTCTCCCGCGTCCCGCGATGCCATCGCCCACGCGCTCGACGCGGTTGCGCTCTCCCGCCAGCGCAACCTGCCCGCCCGCGTCCTGTCGCAGGGCCAGCGCCGCCGCATCGGGCTCGCGCGCCTGTCGCTCGCGGCGCGCCCGCTTTGGGTGCTGGATGAACCGCTCGCAGCGCTCGACGCCGCGGGCAGCGCACTGCTCGCGCGAATGGTGGGCCGCCACCTCGCGAACGGGGGCGTTGCAGTCATCGCGACGCACGCGCCGCTTGGGCTGCCCGAATCGCGTCTCGCCTCGCTCGTGCTGAGTTAGGGCCTAGTGGCAGCCACTCTCGCAATCGCACCGGAACGCAACGACACCGCATGGCCCGCGCTGCGCTGGGCGGTCGCGCGTGACGTCAAGCTCGCGCTGCGCTCGCGGGCGGAACTCGGCGTGCAGTTGCTTTTCTACGTAGTCGTGGCCTCGCTCTTTCCTCTTGCAACCACGCCCGAGCGATCGACGCTCACGCTCATCGGGCCCGGGGTGCTGTGGGTAGCGGCGCTGCTCGCGTCGCTCCTGTCACTGCCGCGTCTCTTCGCGGCCGACCATGCCGACGGCACGCTCGAGCAGATCGCGCTGTCCCCTTATCCGCTCGTCGCGCTGGTCGGCGGCAAGATCGTCGCGCACTGGCTCACGACCGGCCTGCCGCTCGTCGTCATCGCACCGCTCGTGGGCCTGCAGTACGCGCTCGACGAAGAAACGCTGTCCGTGCTCGCCGCGGCGCTTCTGATCGGCACGCCGATCCTGTCGTTGCTGGGCGCCATCGGGGCGGCGCTCACGCTCGGGTTGCGCTCGAGCGGCGGCCTGGTGGCGCTCTTGATCCTGCCCCTTTACGTGCCGGTGCTCGTCTTCGGCGCCGGCGCAGTGGAAGCCGCGCGCACCGGTCTCGGCGCCTCGGCCCATCTGTCGCTGCTCGGCGCAGGATTGCTGATCGCCTGCGTCGGTGCGCCGTTCGCGGCGGCCGCCGCCGTGCGCATAGCGCTGGATTAGGGCCTGTTCACACTATGGGCACAAACGCGTTGCACGGCCGAAAACGCTTAGCGGAAGGCGCAAAGGCGAAGGCGGGTCGGGAACCCGGCGAGACTTTGCAACGGGGCGCTGAGCGTTTTCGGCAGCAACCCGAAGGGAACGGTTGGCATGGGCC
>Ga0207691_10000786_pt1 | contig 31520 bp, 25 predicted proteins | sample KBSM13metaG_FD_184327 | JGI IMG/M metagenome (GOLD analysis project Ga0207691, IMG submission 184327) | Miscanthus rhizosphere microbial communities from Kellogg Biological Station, Michigan, USA - KBS M1-3 metaG (SPAdes) (version 2) | ecosystem: Host-associated > Plants > Roots > Rhizosphere >...
ATTCAACGAGGAAGTCGTGGCGCGCGCGATTTTTCATTGCGCTCTCCCGGTCGTTTCCGCGGTCGGACACGAAATCGATTTCACGATCGCCGATTTTGTGGCCGACCTTCGCGCTCCTACGCCGAGCGCCGCTGCGGAATTGATCGTGCCCGATGTGCGCGACCTCGAGCGACGCACGCGCGAATTGCAAAATTGCCTGGAAAAATGTTGGCGTGGTTGTCTCGGTCAAGCGCGGGCCCGCCTGAGCGCCGTCTCGGAAAAGGCGCTCTTGCGCGAGCTGAGCCAAAGATTGCGCGACGCGCAACAGGAACTCGATCTCCGGCGGGAATCGCTCTCGCGCACCGTCGAACGCCGTCGCACCACAGACCGAACCCGCCTAACCAATGCACAGCTTGCCCTCAAAGCGCACAATCCCGCCCGGGAGCTAACGGTTCGCCGACAAAGCCTAACGGAAATGAGCCGGCGACTGCGCGAATCAACCCGGCAAGGGATGGATCAGGCTAGCCAGCGCTGGGAGCGCGCGGCCGGTTTGTTACGCATTCTCGGGCCGGAAGCGACCTTGGAGCGAGGTTACAGCATCACTCGCGACGCCAGCGGAAAAGTCATTCGGCGGGTCGCCGAAGCCAAACCGCGGACGCAGGTCACAACCCGCGTCCGCGATGGCGAATTTATTTCTGAGGTTCGGTAGAAAGAGCCGTGGTCGGCTAAATCATGGCGCTGGATAGAGGACAGAGTTGGCGGCCGGATCCATCCAACTATTTGCCGAGTTCGGCACTAGAATATCCGCCAGAGCGGTTTGACCCGTTTTACCCATAATGTTGAAAGTTGTAGCACTCACGAACGTGGTGTTTTCGACTGATCCACTTGCATCGGTATGTATCACGATCGCTTTCTTGCCCTTCCAAACTCCGCCCGCAGTCGCTGGGTTCGTCGAGTAAGTGGTCGCCCCGGTCATCGGTGCATCAAAGACAAGCGGATAACTAGGGTTGTCTGTGTCAGTTAGACCAAACATGTAGGCAAAGTTGTTCGTCTTCGCTTCAAGCCGATCAGCTGCGGTCGCCGTTTTCTCGTCTGGCACCGTTGATGACCAAGCCGACTTGGCAAGATAGAATATCTTCTCAGTCGGAATGTAACCAGGGATCAGGCTGGCGAAAACTGCGTTCGAGGCACCCGATCCCGGCGCTGCGATATCGGTAGGCGGATCGACTTGCCCGTTTTGATACGGGAACTTCCCATCATGGTCGCCCGCGTAAACCTTACATGCCAAACCGATTTGCTTCGCGTTTGACAAGTCTTTGGTTTGGTTGGCCCGCTCGGTGACGCTGCTAAAAACAGGCAACGCGATACTGGCGAGAATGGCAATGATCGTGATGACGACCAGCAGTTCTATCAGGGTGAAGGCTGAAGTTGTTTTTTTCATGTTGTGGCTCGGTTGGGCAGAGAATGGAAATTATTCGTTAAGCCGTCAACAGTATTTTTTTCATGGGTTGCATGTTTTTTCGGCGAAAACGGCGGGCAGAGGCTTGGCGATCGAATTTTTCCGCAATTACGATAGATCTCCGCGCCGAGGAACGTCGGATCTGGAATTTACGCTTTCCCTTGAGCAACGATCATCATCCGCGCTGACGCCAAATCGGGATGACAAGCAAGACGCTAGCTGGTCGCTTTCGCCTCGTTCGGCGTTTCGACCGCGCTATCACCCGCGGGGCCCGCCTCGCGTTTAAAGGCCACTACCGCCAAGGGCGGAAGATTAATTACGATCGAGTGCGTTCGCCCCTGCCATTCCACCGCTTCGGCCTCTAGCCCGCCCAGATTACCAACATTACTTCCCCCATAGGTCTCGCCGTCGGTATTGATGATCTCTCGATAAAATCCGTCCTGCGTTACGCCAAGTCGATAGTTGTAGCGCACCACCGGCGTCGCATTGACCGCGAAAACGAGCAGCTCCCCTTCCTTCGAACGCCGCAGGAACGCCACCACGCACTGGTCCGCATCGTGGAAATCAATCCACTCAAATCCCTCGTAGGTGTCGTCCTGGTCCCAAAGCGCTGGTTCGCTCCGGTAAACGTGGTTCAGATGCTGCACGAGACGGCGGAGTCCGTCGTGCCGGGGCAGGTTCGTCAGTTCCCAATCCAGGCCGACGTCATGGTTCCATTCCCGCAACTGCCCAAACTCACCTCCCATAAAGAGAAGCTTTTTGCCAGGGTGCCCGTACATCCACGCATAAAACATGCGGAGATTTGCAAATTTCTGCCATTCGTCCCCCGGCATCTTATTGAGAAGCGAACCCTTGCCGTGCACCACCTCGTCGTGACTGAGCACGAGTATGAAGTGCTCCTGAAAAGCGTACATGATCGAGAACGTGACGTTATTCTGATGGAAGCGCCGATAGATCGGATCGAGCGACATGTAGTGCAGGAAATCGTGCATCCACCCCATGTTCCACTTGAAGCCGAATCCCAGTCCGCCCAGATAAACCGGCCGCGAAACGCCCGGCCACGCAGTTGATTCCTCGGCGATCGTGATCGTGCCCGGGAAATTCGCGTAGCAGAGCTCGTTCGCCTGTTTGAGGAAAGTCACGGCGTCGAGATTTTCGCGGCCACCAAAAACATTCGGAATCCACTGCCCCGGCTGGCGCGAATAATCGAGGTAAAGCATCGAGGCCACCGCATCGACCCGCAGGCCATCGATGTGATATTTGTCGAGCCAGAAAAGGGCGTTGGCTGTGAGGAAATTGCGCACTTCATTGCGGCCCAAATTAAAGATCAGTGTGCCCCAATCCTGGTGCTCCCCCTGACGCGGATCGGCATGTTCGTAAAGATCGGTGCCGTCAAATTCGGCTAATCCGTGCGCGTCCTTTGGAAAATGCGCCGGCACCCAGTCCATCAGCACGCCGACTCCGGCGCGATGACACGCATCGACAAAATGGCGCAATTCATCCGGAGTGCCAAAGCGGCTGGTCGGCGCATAATAGTTCGTCACCTGGTAACCCCACGAACCTTCGAATGGATGCTCCGCAATCGGCAGCAGCTCCACGTGGGTGAATCCCATTTCGAGCACATACGGGAGCAGGGTTTGCGCGAACTCGAGGTAACTCATATGGCGATTCCCCTCCTCCTCCACCCGTCGCCACGAGCCGAGATGAACCTCGTAAATGCTCATCGCGCTCCGGTGCCACGTTTTCTTCGTGCGCTCCTCCATCCATGGCCGGTCGCTCCATTGATAACGCTCAAGATCGTAGACGAGCGAAGAGGTCTGCACGCCGTGCTGACTGAAGAACGCAAAGGGATCGCTCTTCAAAAGAAGCGCGCCCGTCGCGGTCTTGATCTCGTATTTGTAATGCGCGCCTTCTGTGACCCCGGGGATGAAGATTTCCCAGACGCCGCTCGCGATGAGTTTCCGCATCGGATGGACGCGGCCATCCCAAAAATTGAAATCGCCCACCACACTGACTCGGGCGGCATTCGGCGCCCAAACTGCAAAATAGACACCCTTCTCGCCACCAGCTTCGCGCAGATGCGCCCCGAATTTTTCGTAGAGACACTGATGATTTCCCTCCGCGAAAAGGTGAAGATCGATCTCGCCCATGAATTGCCCGTAGCTGTAGGGATCACGCATGAGTTGCTCCGAGCCGTCGAAGGCAACCACTTTGAGAAGATAAGCGAAATCGCGTGACTCGTTAGGCACGGTCGCCTGGTAAAGCCCTTGGACGTGCAATCGTTCCGCCGGGAAGACCTGGGTATGATCGTTCGCTGCCACCACCTGCACCTCCTTCGCGTCAGGACGAAAAATACGAACCACCAAATCGTAGCCGACCCGGTGCGGACCGAGGATGCGAAACGGATCGGCGTGGGCTCCGTGGAGCAGGGCCGCGATTTCGTGTGGATCGATGGGGTGGATGGCAAATGAACTCATGGACCGCGAACAGAGTAATATTGGAGGTCGGCTTTGCAATCTGGGGAGCGCGAGCTTTCAGCTCGCTCATTTCGGCATGTTGCCGAAATTCGGGAAACGCCGGCGGAATGCCGGCTGCTGCGAGCAGGATACTCGCGGTCCCCAAGAAATGCGGACGCGCGGACCTTTAGCCAAAACGTTTTCATTTCATTGCGTCCTCTCCTCAGCAATATTTCGGCGGAATGGACAACTCGCGTAACGACCCAGCTGAGGCACTACTACGCACCTACAGTGCCGACGGCGGCATCAATTACCTCGATGCCGCTGCGACCCTGCCATCGCGCCCTGCCGTCGATGAGGCTTGCGTCGAACTTCTCAGCCTGCTCTTCCCCGGGTTTCATGGCGAGCCGATCCTGCACTCCGGCGACCTGGCCGCGCTCACGCGCAGTCGCATTCAGGCATTGCGCGACCGTCTCCACCCCGAGATGTGCAAAAGCCTCGCCCGCCGCGAAGGAAACAATGCGGTCGATCCCGAGGCCAATCGCATCCTGACCGATTTCTTTTCCAAACTCGCTGGACTCCGCGAAATGCTCTGGACCGATCTCGACGCGGCCTACGAAGGCGATCCGGCCGCGACTAGTTTCGAGGAAATTATCCTCGCCTACCCTTCCCTCGAGGCGATCGCAATTCAGCGCATGGCTCACATTCTTTATCTGGCCGACCTGCCGCTCATCCCGCGCATGATGACGGAATGGGCCCACGGTCGCACCGGAATCGATATCCACCCGGGCGCCGAAATCGGGAGCCATTTCTTTATCGATCACGGCACCGGTGTCGTCATCGGCGAAACCACGAAGATCGGCTCGCACGTGAAATTATATCAAGGCGTTTCGTTCATCGCGCGATCGCTCTCCGCGGGACGAGCTCTGCGCGGCAAGAAACGCCATCCGACGGTAGAGGACAATGTCGCGATCTACGCCGGGACGACAGTGATGGGCGGCGACACCGTGGTCGGCGAGGGCACGACGATTGGCGCGAACGTCTTCCTTACCCATAGCGTGCCGCCGCATTCGCTCGTTTCCTATCAGGACAAAGAAGTGGCCATTGTGCCGAAGCACTCAAAGGCCGGCACCGGGACGAGCGCATCGGTTCCGAAATGATTTATCTCGATTACAACGCGACCACGCCGCTTTGCGACACGGCCTGGCGCGCGATGCAACCGTATTTCGAGCGGCATTTTGGCAATCCATCCAGCGTCCATCGCTCCGGGCGCGAAACCCGCGCCGCGATCGATGACGCGCGCGATCGGCTCGCCGCATTGTTAGGCGCGAAACCGCACGAGATTATTTTCACGAGCGGCGGAACGGAATCGAACAATCTGGCGATCCTCGGGCTGGTCCGGAACCGTGCGCCTAACGGGAAGCATCTGATCAGCAATCGCGCCGAGCATCACGCTGTGCTCCACGCGCTCGAGCATTTGGAAAAGCGAGAAAATTTCGAAATCACCTGGCTGCAAGTGTCGGCCGATGGTTTGGTCGATCCGGACGAACTCGAACGCGCCCTCCGCCCCGATACCACGTTGGTCTCAGTTATGGCGGCGAATAATGAGACCGGCGTCATCCAGCCGATGGCGGAAATCGCCGCGCGCTGTCAAAAGCACGGCGTGGTTCTACACAGCGACATGGTTCAGTCCTTTGGAAAGCTTCCAACCGATCTGGCTGGAATCGATGCGGCCAGTTTTGCCGCACACAAATTTTACGGACCGAAAGGCGCCGGCTTTCTTTATCTGCGCTCTGGTCTGCCGATTGATCGGATTCAATTCGGCGGCGCGCATGAAGGCGAACGCCGCCCGGGAACTGAAAACGCGCCCGCAATTGTCGGGATGGCCGCGGCGGCGGAAGAAGTTTTGCGAGATTTGCCTAACGAGCAGGAACGCGAGGCCAGGCTGCGCGATGAACTCTGGAGCGGCATTAAACGCGTTGTGCCCGACGGACAGCAGAATGCAGCCGCGGCACGCCGGCTGGCCAACACGCTCAACGTTAGTTTCCAGGGAGTTTCCTCCGAAACCATGCTGATGGCGCTCGATCTCGCCGGGATTGGCGCTTCGAGCGGCTCGGCTTGCATGGTGGGTTCGGTGATGGCGTCGCACGTTTTGCTTGCGATGGGTCTGTCGTCAGAGCGTGCTGCGTCGGCCATTCGTTTTTCGTTAGGCAAAGAAACGACTGCGGCCGAAATTCAAGAAAACGTCGCCGCCATCGATCGCATTTTGCAACGAAATCGGCAGTTCGCCGGTGAACAGACGAGTCATGCCACGGTCTAAGGCGCTGCCCGCTCGCCGTTGGACACGCCGAAGCGCGTCTGTCCCCGAAGATCCGCTGCGGGAAGTCCAGCTTGAGCTGGCGTTTTCATCTCCTGCCAGAGGGCCCGGCCGTGACCCACATCTCGAAGCGATCGCGAAAAACCTATTCGTCGCGAATGGCGCCGGCGCACTCGCAGAAAAAATTCGCGTGGAATGGTCAAGCCGTCTTCGCTCCGCGGCTGGCCGCGCTGAGTTCGGCGCCATGCGTGTTGTTCTCAATTGCCGTCTGGGCGAGCATGGCGAGGCGGAGATTGATCGCACTTTGCGTCATGAACTGGCGCATCTGCTCGCGCAATCTCGCGCAGGTCGACGTCGGATCGCGCCGCACGGGTCGCAATGGCAGCGGGCCTGCGCCGATCTTGGAATTGCCGGGGAAGCGCGCTGTCACAATCTCCCCTTCCCGGTTCGACGTCAGACGCGTCGGTATCTTTACTCGTGCCCGAATTGCCGGCGCAGTTTTGCACGGACGCGGCGACTGCGCCGCACATCCGCCTGTCTTGCGTGTTGCCGCGCCTTTAATCGCGGACGGTATGACCAACGATTCAAACTCCAACTCGTTAGGCGCTAGCGAAGCATCGCTTGGTGGCGCGTCTTTGACGTTGCGAACGAGTGAAATCGGCAAGGGAAATCAAGGTATCGAACGGCTACCTCTGGGGAGCGCACGCGCCCTCGCGTGCACCGTTTGGCGCCTCGCCGAACGGACGAACGTTCGATGGCGGCATCGTGGTCCTTCTGCGCGCGCAACGATGTTCGCGGCGGGGCGCCGCAAACAGCACGCGAGGGCGCGTGCGCTCCCCAGATCTGCGCCTTCGCGCTACTGTTTCAGACGCGCGCTGAATGATTCTTTGGCGTAAACAGGCTTCCCAAGAATGGCTGGCCGCGAACGCGTCGCGGCTTGAGCTTATCGCCGGCCGCGATCTCGCGATCATCGATCGTCCCGGACATGCGAGAACACTCGTGCAGGTGACCTGTCGCACCCGCAAAAAATCCGCGGCATTGCTGCGCGCGTTTGGCGGTAGCGCACAGTCGCTGCCGAGAAACTGGCTTGCTCTAACCCAGTCGCGTCAAACCCGCGCGCCGATTCGCGTCGGCCGTCGCCTCCTGGTGATAGACGACTCAACTAATTCGCCGAAATCCGACGGCAAGACTCACCTCGTCATCCCTGCCGCGGGCGCTTTCGGCACCGGCGAACACGCGACGACTGCAATGTCGCTCCGGCTTTTGGAAGAAGTCGCACGCCGTTTTCCACCAGGCTGGCGTCTGCTCGACATCGGCACCGGCACCGGCATTCTCGCGCTGGCCGCTCGGCGTCTTGGCGCGGGCGAGGCGCTCGGCATCGACATTGATCCCCTCGCCGTCGCGCACGCCGGCCAGAACGCGCGGCTCAATCACATTTCGAAAGCAAAGTTTCTGGTCACCGATGTTCTGCGTTGGAAAGCTCCTGCACATTATGAAGTCGTGACAGCGAATCTATTTAGCGAGTTGCTGATTGGCGCGCTGCCGCGATTCCGACGTGCGCTTGTAAAAGGTGGATACCTGATCGTTTCCGGCATTTTGCGTGAACAGGGCGAATCTGTTGTGCGCGCGCTTCACCAAGCCGATTTCAAAGTTGAGACGCTACGCCGCCGCGGAAAATGGATCGCGCTTTGTTGTAGTCGGGATTAGCGATTCGCCGTCTCGGGTAGGGTGGGCGTCTCGCCCGCCGGCGAACGCGTCTCGCGTTCGCGCACTTAGGTACGGACAAAAGGATGTTTCGGCGAGACGCCGAAACCGGCGGGCGGGACGCCCACCCTACCCGAGACGGCGTGGGGCATCGTCGCGGCCACGAGGATTGCAATCCCGGCTACAACGGATCATCCCTAATTCCGCAAAACCTAGTTGAACGCTCGTTAGCCGCAGCTACCTTCCGTGCGTCCGAGCGACTTCGATTGCCTGCAAACCCGCGGCTGAATCTGTCAAAGCCGCTCAGGATCCCTATGCAGGCTGAAGAACTTTCCTACGTCGTCGTTACCCCCTATTCGATGCGCAAATCGCGCACTGGTGGCATCATATCCCGCCTCATCTCCCGCACCGGTCTCGATCTCGTCGGCGGAAGAATGTTCGCTCCCGGTGAAGAACTCGTGAGGCGCTATACCGAAACCATCGTTTCCTCCACCGACCCTCGGCACCGCGCGACCCAGAAGATGATTCGCGATTATGTCCTAAAGAATTTCACCGGCGAACGGGAAGGACAGCATCCTCGAGTTCTCCTCCTCGTTTTCCGAGGTCCGGGCGCCGTCGAAAAAATCAAGAATGTCGTCGGCCACATCGTTCACGAACGGACCAGCGGCGAAACGATTCGCGATACCTACGGCGACTATATCACCGACGAGACCGGCAAGGTGACCTACTTCGAGCCGGCGGTGATCGCATCGCTCGACGCCGAATCGGTCGAATACAATCTCAAGCTCTGGGCGGAATTTTCCGACAGCGACGGCGGCGTTCTCGATAATGTCATTTCTTATCCGTCTGGCGCGAAGGTCGAAAAATCGCTCGTCCTGATTAAGCCCGACAATTTCAAGTTCCCGAACAGCCGGCCGGGCGGTGTGATCGAAGTGTTTTCGCGCACCGGTCTCTACATCGTTGGATTCAAAGTCCATCAAATGAGTGTCGGCCAGGCGGAAGAATTTTACGGACCAGTCCTGCCGGTGTTGCGCGACAAGCTCGGCGCCGAAAAAGGCCGCGAAGCCTGGGAAGATATCGTCGAGTTCATGTCCGGCGGGCGCCCGAGCGCTACGAGCGACGTGCAACGCCGCGAGCCCGGCACCGAAAAATGCATCGCGCTCGTTTACCAGGGCGAAGACGCGGTCCGCAAAATCCGCGACGTTCTCGGCCCGACCGATCCGAGCAAGGCGCCGCCGGGTTCGATTCGCAAAGAGTTTGGCCAGTCGATCATGATCAACGCCGCGCACGCCTCGGATTCCCCGGAAAACGCCAAACGCGAGATGGAAATCGTCCAGGTCCGCGAGAACAACCTCAAACCTTTAATTGAAAACTTCTACCCGCACTCCTAGCTTGCGATCCCCCTTGTTGGAAACCTCATTTTGACTACTTCAGCCATGGAAATCTCAACGCGCGCCGCGCAACTCACGCCCTCACTCACGCTTTCGATCGACAGCAAGGCCAAGGCAATGAAGGCCGAAGGAATCGACATCTGCGGTTTCGGCGCAGGTGAACCAGACTTCGATACTCCGGAGCACATCAAAGCAGCCTGCATCGCGGCACTCGAAGGCGGGTTTACCAAGTACACGCCCAGCTCCGGCCTCCCGGAACTGCGCCAGGCCATCTCCGAAAAGTTTGCCGCGGACAACGGCCTCGAGTACCGCCCAAGCCAGATCATTGTCAGCAACGGCGCGAAACATTCCTGTTACAACGCCATTCTCGCCACCTGCGAGCCAGGGGACGAAGTCATCATTCCCGCGCCTTATTGGGTCAGCTATCCCGACATGGTGCGACTAGCCGGGGCCGAGCCCGTCATCGTGCCGACAAGCGAGCGCAACGGTTGGAAAATGACCGCCGAGGAATTTGAAAACGCCATGACGCCGCGGACGAAGATGGTAATCATGAACAGCCCGAGTAATCCGAGCGGCGCTGTCTACAGCCGCGAGGAACTGGAAGCGATCGTCGAGGTCGCAGCGGAAGAAGACATCTACATTCTCTCCGACGAAATCTACGAGAAGCTGGTTTACGACGATGCCAAGCAGGTCAGCATTGCGTCGCTTTCGAAGCAGGCTTACGACCTCACGATTACAATCAACGGGTTCAGCAAATCCTACGCGATGACCGGCTGGCGACTCGGCTACATGGGAGCGCCGGAAGCGATCGCTAAAGCGGTCGATTCGATCCAAAGCCATAGCACTTCAAACCCATGCTCTTTCGCACAAAAGGGTGCGATCGCCGCCCTCCGGGGTGATCAGCAGCCGCTTTCCGACATGCGCGACGAGTTCGATATGCGCCGCAATTACATGTATGACCGCATTTCGAAAATCGCGAACATCACTGCGGTAAAACCACAGGGTGCGTTCTACGTTTTGGTCAACATCAGTCAACTCGGGTTGAGCTCGCAGAATTTTTCCGATCGGCTGCTGAGCAAAGCGAACGTCGCGGTCGTGCCGGGCGTGGCTTTTGGCGATGATCGCACCATCCGCTTGAGCTACGCGACCAGCATCGACGTCATCAAAAAAGGTCTCGATCGGTTCCAAGATTTCTGCCGCACGCTCTAGGGACGGCGCTCCTTCGCCGTCATCGCGCCTGAGGATGACAATCGCGTGACCGTGGCTACCGGTTCTCTCGCGCTGATTCTCCACGCGCATTTGCCGTTCGTTAGGCACCCGGAACACGAAAATTTCCTCGAGGAAGACTGGCTCTTCGAAGCCATCACCGAAACCTATCTGCCGCTCTTGCGCATGATGCGGGGGCTAGCGGATGACGGCGTCACCTTCCGGCTGACGATGTCGCTGACACCAACGCTCTGCGCCATGCTTCGCGACGAGTTGCTCCAGGAAAGATACCTGCGGCATCTCGAGCGAATGATTGGACTCGCCGCGCAGGAGATCGAACGGCATCGATCCGCCTCAGGCGGACACCCGCAACTCCTCGACCTCGCACATTTCTACTTCGAATTCTTCACTGCGGCCCGCGCCTTCTATGTCGACACTCTTCAGCGCGATGTCGTCAGGGCATTTCGCGAACTGCAGGACTCGGGCTATCTCGAAATCATGGCGAGCGCGGCGACCCACGCCTTTCTCCCATTGCTCCAGCAATTTCCAGAAGCGCAACGGGCTCAAATTCAGATCGGCTGCGACAACTATCGCGAAATGTTCGGACGCGATCCGCGGGGTTTTTGGCTGCCGGAATGCGGCTACGCCAAAGGCACCGATGCACTCCTTCAGGAAGCCAACATTCGCTGGTTCGTGCTCGATTCGCATGGATTGATGTTTTCCCGACCCGGCCCGCGCCATGCCATTTTCGCGCCTTGTTACAGCCTGGCTGGGCCGGCGGTTTTCGGACGGGATCACGAATCGACCCGTGAAGTCTGGAGCGCCGAATCAGGTTATCCGGGCGACCCGATTTATCGCGATTTTTATCGCGACGTCGGATTCGATCGTCCGGAAGAAGAACTGCGTCCGTTTCTGTTTCCGACCGGCGTTCGAAAATTCAGCGGCATCAAATATCACCGCGTGACCGGCCGCACCGAAGAAAAGGAGTTCTACTATCCTGCGGCCGCGCGCGCCGCGGCAAATGAACACGCCGACGATTTCTTTGAGAAACGGCGAGCACGTTTTCGCGAGCTGCAGGAATCGAATTTCGATCCAGTGATCGTTAGTCCGTTTGACGCCGAGCTCTTTGGTCACTGGTGGTTCGAAGGGCCGCGCTTTCTCGAGAGCTTTATCCGTCGCGTAGCAAACGAATCCGCTGATTTTCAACTGACGACTCCGGGCGAATTTCTGGCCACGCATCCCTCGCAACAAGTCGTTAAGCCGAATCCTTCCAGCTGGGGCGAGCACGGTTTCAATGGCGTCTGGCTCGATGAAAGCAACGCCTGGATTTACCCGCGGCTGCATGCCGCCACGCGCCGCATGACAGAGCTTGCCCGCGAGCACTGCAACGGCACTTCCCCAACCATTGAGCGCGCACTCCGACAGGCCGCGCGCGAGCTTCTTCTCGCCCAAGCGAGCGACTGGGCTTTCCTAATCAAGAACAAGAGCGCGTCCCAGTACGCTACCGAGCGAACGAAAGAGCATCTCCGGCGTTTTTCCACGCTCGACGAGCAACTCCGCGTCGAGCAGATCGATCTCGATTTTCTTGGCGAATGTGAAGCGCGCGCTAACCTCTTCCCCGACTTGAACTGGCGCTACTACCTGGGACGCGATGCAGATACTAAATGACGAATGACTAATGAGGAAGCTCGAAGGAATTCCCAAATGATGAAATCCGAATGCGGAAGGACAGCGGTCGCCGAATTCGTCATTAGTAATTCGTCATTCCTTCGTCATTGGCCATTCGTCATTCGTCACTATTCCGTTTTCTTGTTCATCGCCTCCGCGCTCGCAACCGCGCTGGGACAAGAATCGCCTACCCCTTCCCCCTCGTCGCCGTCGCCGTCGTCCTCCTCCTCCTCGTCCCTCTCCTCTCCATCACCGACCGTCACTCCTGCGCCGACTCCATCATTGCCCCCAATGCGAAACGTCCGTTTGCGTTTCGCCCTGCCTCCGCTGGACGGCACCATCAGTCTCGGAATTTACGATGCCACAGGAAAACTTGTTCGCGTCCGCCATCGCGAAGACTCACTTGATGATTTCACGGCTGGGAACGATGCGCTCGAGACGGATTGGGATGGAACCGACGACGAGGGGAAACCTTTGCCTAACGGAAAGTACCACGCCCGCGGTCTCGTCGTCGGCGACCTGAAGGTCGAAGGCGTCGATTATTTTTTCAACGACTGGGTGACGGACGAAAACTCGCCCCACATTCAGTCGTTGCTCCAACTCTTCATGGATAACGGCGAACTGCGGGTGGGTACAAAAACAAGCGAATCAAAGATTTTCATTTTTAGCTGCAATCAGAACACGGGAGAAGGTCTTCGCCAGTTCCCCGGGATGATCCTGGGGCGACATTGCGAGCAGGTGCATTCGACCTCGAAAATTCTATCCCCGATCGACTGTGCTAACGGAAAGGACGGCACAGATTGGTACATCGATCAGCCCGAGAAAGATGGTCCCCGCGAAGTAAAGCAGCTCTCCAAGGACAACGAACTGTTGCGCCGACTCTCCTACGCTGCCAACGATCCTCAGCCTCAAAGCATCGAAGCCTCATCCGGCGAAGAGAAAATTTTCCTGATCGAACGAAACGATCAGGTCGAACGCTTGCGTGCCTTGGCCCTGCTCCAAACGACGAAGGAATCGCCTAACGAATCGGTTTCCGACTGGAAAACGGTCTTTGAAAAGAAGATTGTCGCCCACAAGAATTTCGGTTTGGACGATGGCAAACCGGTCGCCAACCCGACGAAGCCTCAATCCACCCCGGAAACGATCACGCAGAAGTTGCGATCCGATCCGTTGCAAAACGACAAGCCGGGCAAAGTCGACCTGGCGGTCGGGATCGATAACGATGGAAGTTTTCTCAAGACCGCGGACGGCCTTCCGCTGCGCACGATCAGCGACACGCCGAACCTGACCCGCATTCTGCTGTCCCGGCCTAACGACAAAACGATTGAAGTCTTTCAGGACGACGGCGCGGTGGTGGAGCAATTCCGGATTTCGAATCTCGGCGAAATGATTGCTTTCGATTGCGGCGATTTTGAGCTGAAGTAAGCGATGCCGCGCGACATCATCTACTTCGATCTCGAAACCCAGCGCACCGCAAACGACGCCGGCGGCTGGGATCGCAAGGGCAACATGCAAATGTCGGTCGGCGTGATCTACAGCACGCGGCGGCGCCAATATGAAATCTTTCCCGAAGCGCGGGTGCACGAGCTGATCGATCGACTGCGCGCGGCCGACTTGGTCGTTGGATTCAACGTCCTCAATTTCGATTATCACGTGCTTATGGGCTACACAGTGCTTGATCTCGCCCATGAACTTCCGACAGCCGACCTAATGCTCGACATGGAAGCCAAGCTCGGCCACCGGCTGGGATTAGATGCGATCGCTCAGGCCACGCTTGGCGTGCAAAAAACGGCCGCGAGTCTCGATGCGATCCGCTGGTGGCGCGACGGCCGGATCGCCGACATCGCGGAATACTGCTGCTTCGACGTGAAGGTGACGCGGATGGTGCATGAGCACGGTTGCCGGCACAAGGAGCTTTTCTTTCACGATCGGTTCGCCCGACGGCAACGGGTCGAGGTTGACTGGACGCACCTCGACGAAGTGGCCTAACGAGCTGGCGACATCACGCGCGCCGGTCGCATGGTGATCAAAATTTTTGGCGAAAGATTGTTTCGGCAAGATGCCGAAACCGGCGGGCAGGATGCCCGCCCTACCCGAGACGATGTTGCCGCGCTCCTAACGAACCTCTACTTCGATCGGCAGACAATGATTGATTTCGTAAGTCCCGCGATCGAGATCGCGCTCGAGCGGTTGGGTGCGACCGCGGGAGTCGGTCGCTCGCGCGAGCAAAATGCAGCGACCGGGCGCGCGCGGCGTTTCCCAATCGCATTCCCAAAGTTGCCAGCAGTTACGCGCTTTTTCCTTGCCTAACGAAGTCGGACGCCAGGTTTTCCCGCCGTCTGTGCTCAACTCCACCTGCACAATGTCTGCGTTCGCCGTCCAGGCCGCACCCTTCACTCGGTAATTCGTGCCCGCGGAGATGACTTCATTGATGCCGGGGCGTGCGATCGACGATTTCACCTGCATTTCGGTGATCGGCACAAGGGTTGGGCCGTTGCTCCCCTTTTCCCAGAAACCGTAGTCAACTGTCTGGTAATAGCCGTTGTAGGGACGATCGGTCACCACGATGCGGTGCAGCCATTTGATCGCCGCCATGCCGTACCAACCCGGCACAATCGCGCGCAGAGGAAAACCATGTGGCGGCGTTAAGGGCACCCGATTCATTTCAAAAGCGAGTAGGACGTCGTCGAGAGCTTTGCCTAGCGGAACACTGCGGGCGAAATGAATTTTTCCTGCTGGCTTGGGTGGCTCGGCAATCGACCCGTTGTCCGCCCCTTCCAGAATCACATCGACGGCGTCGCTCTTCACTCCAGATTTTTGCAGCAAGTCGCCTAACGAAATGCCAGTCCATTCGGCATTGCCGATCGCGCCGAGTTCCCACTGGGCTCCTTTCACTTTCGGGACAAGAAAGACGCGACCGTTGCCGGCGCATTCCAGGGTCGCCGGGATCGTTTTGATCGGTAGTGAACGCAGTTCATCAATGCTCCACTCGCGTGAATGTTCGATGGCGCCTTCGACTTTTAGCCGCCAGGTCCCGAGATCCGCTGCCGGAACTGGAAAGTGCGAGCGAATGTAAAACTGGTCGTTAGGGGTGATGAAGCCATCAAGTTCGCCGAAAGGCATCTCGAGGTTAGCGGGTTCTTTTTCGCGGATGATCATCGGTAAGAAACCGCGCAGCCTATCACGGCGCGTTACGTTGCGGCAACACCCGGTCGGCATCCGAGCTACAACGTACAATTCTCTGTCACCCAGCTCAGGTATGCCGGCAGGCCTGCAGTAACCGGCAGCGCGATGATTTCTGGAACGTCGTAGGGATGAAGCCGGCGCAAGGTCGACTCGAGCGCTTGGTAGCGTTCGGCGCTCGTTTTGAAGAGAACCAGGGTCTCGGTCGCGTTTTCGACCTTCCTCACCCACCAGTAGATCGACTCGATCTGCGGCAGGATGTTGGCGCAGGCCGCGCAACGCTGCTCGACCAGTTCGCGCCCGATTCGTCGGGCTGTCGCCACATCCGGAAATGTGCTGAACACGAGCAAGGCGTTGTCCGCCATTAAGAAAGTTGAGATCCGAGAGTCGTTGGTCGAGAGAGCGCAGCGTGACGACAAATCCATCCACCCGCTACCACGATATCGCCGTCGTAACAGACTGCAGCCTGTCCGGGCGTAACCGCTTTTTGCGCTTCGTTCAGCCTAATGAGGGCACGATTCTCTTCGAGCGGAATGAGAGTGGCCGCCGTGCCGGGATGGCTATAGCGAATCTTCACCGTAACCGGTAACGGCTCGTTCGTTGCCTCGCGGCTGCTCCAGTTGACGCGCTCGATTTCAAACTCCTCAACCAACAAGTCCTCCGCCTCACCGACGATGACGCGATTGCTCGCCGCATCGATATCGACCACATAGCGAGGTCGCGGCGATCCGCCGGGCAATCCTTTGCGCTGCCCGATCGTGAACATCTCGATCCCCTCGTGCTCGGCTAGGAAGTTGCCAGACAGATCGTAGATTCCGCCGCGATGAAATTCCCCTTCTCCCAGATGAGAACGGAGAAATGCCTTGTAATCATTCCCCGGCACGAAACAGATCTCCTGGCTGTCGACCTTATCTGCGACTTTCAGACTTAGCGAGCGGGCGATTCTGCGAATCTCCGGTTTGGACATTGTGCCCAACGGCGTTAGCGCTCGCTGCAACTGCGCCTGGCGGAGACTGAAAAGAAAATACGACTGATCCTTCCGAGGATCGATGCCTTTGCGCAAAATCGCGCGGTCTCGTGTGTTGTGGATTTCCGGATGCTCAATGATCGCGTAATGACCGGTCGCAATGAAATCGCAATCGAGCGCCCGCGCTTTCTCCCAGAGGCTGCCGAATTTTAGTTTCTCGTTGCACATCACACAGGGGTTAGGCGTGCGACCGGCCTGATATTCACTCGAAAAATAATCGATCACGACCCGCTCGAACTGGTCTGCTTCATCGACCACGTAATGAGGAATGCCTAACGAATGAGCCACGCCACGGGCGTCGGCGATGGCCTGAGGGCCGCAGCATTTGTCTTCCGCCCGCGAAATGCAGTCCTGCGGCCAGACCTTCATCGTCACGCCGACGACGTCGTAGCCCTGCTCGCGCAGCAAATAGCCCGCGACGCTGGAATCGACCCCGCCGCTCATGCCGAGGAGGACGCGCTGTTTTTTCCCATTCATCGAACGCGTAAAGTCGGTGCAATTGCCGGGGTGGTCAACGCTCTCACTTTCGGCGTTGTAGCGTGCGCTGTCTCAGCGCATAACTAAAACTGCCGCAAGGTCTTCCCTCTTCCGCTGGGACAGCGAACGCTACAATAGATGCCTGCCGCGCCGCGATAGCCGAACCGGCACACTGACAAACTCGCTTCCGCGCAAAGTGAAACGCCATGGAAAATCCTTCGCCCGGCTAATTCCGATGCGGGGGTCAGCTACCACTTCCACTCTCTCGTTAGGCCGAGCGCGAAAACAATGTCGTGGATTGGAACAAAGATCGATCTCGTGATGCCGCTTGTTGATATCCAATGCCTGGGTCAACTTGCCCGGACCGGAACAAAGCCGCTTAACATCTTCCACGTTGCGCCGCTCTCGCATGAGGCTGAGTCCACGCTGCGGTTCAATCGCCCGGATGAGAATGAGACCATCTCGCGGGCCACCCTTCACGAGCACGTTCAGCATCCAATGAACACCATAATTGAAGTAGATGTAGGCCGCTCCGGCTCTGTTTCTTTCAACATAAGCACGCGCGCTTGGGCGGCTGAATGTATGGGCAGCTTCATCGCCCTCGACCAGATATCCTTCCGTTTCGACGACGAGACCTGTGCACTTTCCCCAAACGAGTTCGGTGCCGATCAAATTCTTCGCGCACTCAAGCGGATCAATTTGGAAAAAACTTCGCCGCAACACATTAGCAACCTAGCAGGGCGTTTGGAGTCTGCCTCCACACCTCCTCTCGTTTCGCTCGCGCGCGCGGTATAATCCGATGCACGACCTTGTGGCGACGAAAATAATCGATCAAAGCATCCCGGGTCTGGACGGGATGAAACGTGCATCTTGCTTCGGGCCGCTCGAGTAGCTCCCGCAATTTCATAAAGCGATGTCCCGCGCTGCGAGAATCGAATGTGTTGAGAGCGATACGATAGCGTCGAACTGGATCGAGCGGATGTCCGTCGGCCCGAATAAGGTTCGTTAGGCGCGATTCTTTCCCTTTTCCTTCGAATCGCATTTTGAATCCCGTTAGACTACGAGTTTCGTAACTCTGAAAGACCTCTTCCATTACCACCTTCAGCTCGATCGGTAGAAGTTCCCCAGTCACGAGAAAATTTTCGTAGGGCAGGATATCCCAGATGTCTCCGACTGTTTTTTGTCCCTTTTTCAACGCGCGTTGATCATCGAACACGCCATGAAAAACTCCGTCGATCACTACGCCGCGCTCATGCAGGGATTCGGTGATGGCCGCTGCGATGAGCATTGCGACGTCGCTCGGTTCACCGCCTCGACCTTTCACACTCAAGTTGTCGGCCAGGTCGCCAATCGGTTGAGATAGCGCGACAGCAGCACGATCGAGTTGCGGCCGGGCGCGGCTTAGCACGACTGGATCAAGCGGAATTCGAGCATCCATGATTTCGGTTTGCGCCTCCTGACGGAGTAGTTTTTTCGATGCCCGATCAAAGAAGAGATCTACTCGTCCGACGTGGATGCCAAAGTGATCTGCCTGAGTCAGGAGAACTCCATTGGTCAAACGGTGCGGAATATCCTGATGCGTGTGACCCGCGATGAAGACGGCGGCTTCGGGAAACTCCGCCGTGAGCGAGATGCAGCGATTGGCAAAATCATCGCCTCCGGTTCGTTCTTTCAAGCCCATGTGCCCAGCCAGGATAATGACATCTGCACCCTGCCCTCTCGCTGTCCGAATCGCACCTCGCGCCGGTTCGACGGGATTCTGGAACTCTATTCCGCCGATGAATTTTTGCGGGAACCAAAAAGGCATCCCTGGCGTCGTTAGGCCAACTACTGCGACTTTGATTCCGGCGATTTCCTTTATTACAAACGGCTCAATTTTCGCGAAAATTTGCGGGACCTGGCCGCCCGCCGCCTTCCCTTCAAATCGGCAATTCGCCGCGAGGACCGGCATGGCCGAGCGCGCGACCGCCTGACGAAACGGCTCAATCCCCCAGTCAAACTCATGGTTGCCGATAATCCAGGCGTCGTAGCGCAGCAGATTAAAGAGGTCGATCATCATCCGGCCTTGGTCGCGCAACGCGAATTCGGTGCCTTGGTAGACGTCGCCGATATCGATCAGGAGCGAGTTCGGGTTTTCCTTTCGCCAAGCGCGGATCTGCGTCACGCAGCGAGCCATTCCGCCAAGGTCGGCGCGTCCATCGTAATCGGTTGTGGGAAGAATGTGGCCATGCAAGTCCGTTGTGTGCAGAATCGAAATCCTGACAACGTCCGACGAAAGACTCTCCGCTGCGCGCAGCCAACGTGGCGCCGCAAGAGACGCCGCCGTTCCGCCGAGCAGGCGAAGGAATTGGCGTCGATCCGGAGGTCGCACGATCACGGACCGCGATTTTGACGCTTTAATACCTCGGGACAATCATATTCCGCATTATGAAACTGGAAGGCATTGATCACGTTGCGCTCGCGGTTCCGGAAATTGAGAGCACCGTCGCCTGGTACACCGAAGTGCTGGGTTTCGAACGGAAATATGCAGAATACTGGGGTGGCGTGCCGGCCTTCATCGGAAAGGGCACGACCGCGCTGGCGCTATTCCCTCGAGCGGGAAAGCGCGCCGGAAGAAAAGGCGGGCCGATGCTGCACCTCGCCATGCGCGCAAGTCATGACGAATTCGTTAGGGCGCAGGAAGAATTGCGGAAGCGCGATATCCCATATCGTTTCGAGGATCACGCGATCGCGCACTCCATCTACTTCCACGATCTGAATGATCTCCCCTTGGAAATCACCACTTACGAGATTGAAGTGCGCGGGCAGCCTTCTCCGCGTCCTCGTTAGGCCGCGAGAATGTGCTCGATCTCGGACAGATCGGCTGCGGTCAATTGCCAGCTTGCCGCGGCGGCGTTGTGACGCACCTGATCCGCGTCGCTTGCCCCGGCGATGACGGATGAGATCGCCGGCTGCGCAAGGAGCCATGCGAACGCCAGCTCGAGCATATTGTGGTTTCGCCCTTGGGCAAAACCGATCAATTTCTCGACCAACTTGAGATTCTTGTCGGTAAAGATGTCCGGGCCCCAGCCGTCGCTCCAACGCGTTCGCGGCGGCGGCTCGTGGCCACGCCGATACTTCCCGGTGAGCAATCCACTCGCGAGCGGAAAGTAGGGCAGGAAGGCCAGCCCGCGCACTGCGCATTCCGGCAAAACATCCGACAAGGCCTCGCGCTGAAGCAGGTGGAGTTCGTTCTGCACACTCACAAAATTCGCGCCGTCTTGCGCCGCTTCCGCCGCCTCTTTGATTTGCGCGACCGAAAAGTTTGAGCAACCAATCTCGCGCACCTTCCCTTCCCTAACGAGTTCATTCAGGGCGCCCATGGTATCGGCGATTGGCGTTGTCGGGTCGGGCCGATGCAGTTGATAGAGATCGATCCGATCGGTTCCAAGGCGTTGCAGACTCGCCTCGACTGCTTCCCGGATGTAGGCCGGTTGAGCGCCTTTGCGACCGGGCCCCATCTCCAAGCCAAACTTGGTTGCAATCAGAACATCATCGCGTCGTCGGCCGAGCGCGCGCCCAAGAAACTCTTCGCTCTGGCCTTTGCCATAAATGTCGGCGGTATCGAAAAAATTAATGTCGGCATCGAGTGCTGCATCGATCACCTTGACCGACTCATTCTCGTCGATTCGCCAGCCGAAATTCATGCAGCCAAGACCAACGACCGACACCTCGAGCGAGCCTATTCTGCGTGTCTCCATTCCTTAAGACCCCCTCCGAAATAAACGCGTTACCTAACGAATGCGGTCGTTAGGCGGTTCTACCGCAGCAGTTCTTGAATTTTTTGCCACTGCCGCATGGACACGGCTCGTTGCGTCCTACTTTCGGCATCTCGCGACGGACCGGGGCCAATTCAAGCTTCACATCCTCACCGTTGTCGCCCATTTCGCCATTGCCGCCAGGGCCCCCACCGATTCGCTCAGGACGCCGCCCAGGGACTGGCCCCGGTGAGGGAGGCTCCTGTTCCCGCATGAGGAATTGCGGGAGTGTGGAAAGAAACTTCTCGAACGCCTGTAGATTGGAAGTGCTGCGGAAAAGATTATTCAGCACTTCGTTTTTGATGTTCGCCATCAGATCGACAAACATCTCGTACGCTTCCGTCTTGTACTCGATGAGCGGATCCTTCTGGGCGTAGCCGCGCAAGTAGACGCCTTCGCGGAGCGCGTCCATCGCATAAAGGTGCTCCTGCCAGAGCCGATCGATCGCGTTCAGGATAATATAACGCTCCAGGCTCTTGACCGCGCTCGGCTCTTCGTGACTCGATTTACGCTCGTAGGCTTCCTTGATCTTCCCGATCAGGAACTGCGCGTTTTCTTCAGGCGAGCGAGTCTCGAATTGTGCCCGATCTTTCGTTAGGCCGAGCGGAAACGTCGTATTCACCCAGTGGATGAGCCCGGCGTGATTCGGCTCATCGGTCGAAGCGCCAGTGCCGAGGTACTCAGTCACCTTGGCAGGCACGGCTTCGTCGATCACTTCATACACCAGCTTGTGCGGGTCATCGGTGTCGATGACTTCGTTGCGGTAGGTGTAAACAACCTCGCGCTGGTTGTTCATGACATCGTCAAAATCGAGGGTGCGTTTCCGCGCCAGATAATTGCGCTGTTCCACCCGTTTCTGCGCGGTTTCGACCGAGCGATTGAGCCAGCGATGTTCCAGCTCCTGCCCTTCTTCAAGGCCAAAGCGCTCCATGATTTTGGTCATGCGATCGGCCGCGCCGAAATTGCGCATGAGATCGTCTTCAAAACTGACGTAGAATCGAGTCGCGCCCGGATCACCCTGGCGCGCGCAACGACCGCGCAGCTGGCGATCGATTCGGCGTGATTCGTGGCGTTCGGTGCCGATCACGTAAAGCCCGCCTTTTTCCGGCACGCCCGGCCCGAGTTTAATGTCCGTTCCGCGACCGGCCATGTTGGTGGAGATGGTGACCGTACCGGCCTGACCTGCCCGGCTCACGATCTCCGCTTCCTGGCGGTGGAATTTTGCGTTCAGCACGTTGTGCGGAATTTTCTCGCGCTTCAGCATCCGGCTGAGCAACTCCGACGCCTCCACACTCACGGTGCCGACCAGAACCGGCTGCGCGTGCGCGTGTCGCTCGCGGATTTCATTGATAACCGCGTTGTATTTTTCGCGGCGAGTTTTGTAGATGCGATCGTTCGCGTCCGTGCGCGCGACCGGGCGATTGGTCGGGATAACCGCGACGTCCAGTTTGTAAATGTCGTGGAATTCGTTCGCTTCCGTTTCCGCGGTTCCGGTCATGCCGGCGAGTTTGTGATAAAGGCGGAAATAGTTCTGGATCGTGATTGTCGCGAGAGTTTGCGTTTCGCGATCGATCTGGACGCCTTCCTTGGCTTCAACCGCCTGGTGCAAGCCATCGCTCCAGCGTCGGCCCGGCATTTTGCGGCCGGTAAATTCGTCGACAATGACGACTTTGTTTTCCTCGACGACGTAGGCCACGTCCTTTTCGAAGAGACAATAGGCGCGAAGCAACTGCGAGATGTTGTGAATCTGCTCGGCCTGCTTGTCGCAATGCTCCTGGCGCTCGGCCTTCATTCCGTCCTTCTGCTCGTCGGACAGCGCGGTGTTCAGATCAATCTCGGTGAATTCGCTGATCAAATCCGGGAGAACAAACGAATCAGGATCGTCGGGATTGAGAAACGCGCGTCCCTGTTCGGAGAGATCGGCCTCGTGCGATTTCTCATCCATCGTGAAGAAGAGTTCTTCCTTGAGGGCGAAGAGTTCCTCTTTGCGCGTGTCCTGGTAAAAGGAGAGCTCCGCTTTGTCGATAGCCTTGCGCTTTTCCGGATCCTCCATCATGCGGAGGAGCTGTTTGTTGCGCGGCTGGCCAAGTTTTACCTTGAACATGAGCCGACCGCCTTCATCGCCGTCGCCCTTGTCGAAAGCTTCATTGGCCTCACTCGCCAGCCGATTGCAAAGCAGGTTCTGCTTTCTCACCAGCTGATCGACGAGCGGCTTAAGCCGATCGTATTGATGGGTCGAGACAGTCGCCGGACCGCTAATAATGAGCGGGGTACGCGCTTCATCGATCAGGATGGAATCAACCTCATCAACGATCGCGTAATGATAGCCGCGCTGCACCTGTTGCTCGCGGGTCGTCGCCATCCCGTTGTCACGCAGGTAATCGAAGCCGAACTCGGAATTCGTCCCGTAGGTAATGTCGCAGGCGTACTGGGCGCGGCGAACGTCCGGCGGTTGATCGTGCTGGATACACCCGCAGGTCAGGCCGAGGAAATTGTAAAGCTGGCTCATCCATTCCGCGTCGCGGCGGGCGAGGTAATCGTTGACCGTGACCAGATGCGCACCGCGGCCAGCGAGGGCGTTAAGAAAAAGCGGTAACGTCGCGACCAGGGTCTTGCCTTCACCGGTCGCCATTTCCGCGATCCGTCCCCGATGGAGAACATTGCCGCCGATCAGCTGCACATCGAAGTGCACCATATTCCAAGTCATCGGCTGGTCGCAGACCGTGAAGGAATGATTGCGCTCGGTGAGGCGCCGCGCGGCATTTTTCACCACCGCAAACGCTTCCGGCAAAATCTCGGCGAGCCGATCCGCGACAGCCACGGGATCACCCAGCGCGGAGACCTCGGCCTTCCAGGCAAGGGTTTTGGCGCGCAGATCGTCGTCCGAAAGCGCCTTAAACTGCTCGTCGAAAGCATTGATCGAGCGCACGATCGGCTGCATCCGCCTGATCTCGCGTTGATTTTTCGATCCGAGTATTTTCTTTAAGAACCAATTGACCATGAAGGCAGCAATATCGTTGAGAATCGCTTAGCCGCAATTTTGCCGTGGCGGCGGAAGAACCCGGCCGCCACTTCGACGCGGCGGTAGCTCTCCTCCCGGAACTCTCGATCCCGGCTACGGTTGCGACGGGCAGTTTGTGTCGGACATCTTTGCAGCTAAGATCGTTCGATGAAAAAGATTGTCGCCACTGACCACGCCCCCGCCGCAATCGGACCCTATTCCCAGGCGATCCGGAGCGGCTCGATGCTTTTCTGCGCCGGACAAATCCCGCTCGATCCCAAGAGCGGGCAGATCGTTTCTGAGGATATCGCCGGGCAGACGAAGCAGGTGCTCGAAAACGTCAGCGCGATTTTGCAGGCCGCGGGTTTGAACTTCGGCCACGTTGTGAAGACGACCATCTTCCTCATCAGCATGAGCGATTTCCAAACCGTAAACGAAATTTACGGCACCTATTTCCGCGAAAATCCCCCCGCCCGTTCGACCGTCGCCGTCTCGGCATTGCCCAGAGGCGCGAAAGTTGAGATCGAAGTCATCGCGATGGCACCAGACCCCGCCGGTGGGAAAAGCGCCGAGGATACTTCGGGCTAGACGATCGCCGCGGATTCGGGTGCCAGTAAGGCCAACTCCGCCTCCACCATTTCCCGAACCAAATCGCGGAATGGCGTAGCGGATTTCCAGCCGAGAGTCCGCCGGATTTTTTCTGGCGAGCCAACGAGAGTGACGGGATCAGCCGGCCGATCAAAGGCGGGATTGTGCTTCACGTAGTCTTTCCATGGCAGTTGCACGACCTCGAAGGCGGCCTCCACGAAGTCCCGCACACAATGGGATTCACCCGTCGCGACTACGTAATCGTCCGGTATGTCGTGTTGCAGCATTAGCCACATTGCCTCGACGTAGTCCTGAGCCCGGCCCCAATCGCGTCGGCCCGCCAAATTTCCCAGTTCCAGTTCCTGGTCCAGGCCGTGCGCAATTCGTGCGGCAGAGCGCGCAATCTTGCGGGTAACGAAATTCTCGCCGCGCCGGGGGGACTCGTGATTATAGAGAATTCCGTTACAGACAAAAAGTCCGTAGGATTGCCGGTAAATGCGGGCCATTTGGGTGGCAAACGCTTTCGCGCAGCCGTACGGGGTCGCCGGTCGAATGGGAGTTTCTTCCGTCTGCGGCGTCTCGGTGGCGTGCCCGAAAATTTCCGAGCTGGAAGCGTTATAAAAACGAAGGGCCCGGGGTTGATCCCGCGCAATTTCAAGCAGGCGCAGCGTCGCCATCGCAATTTCTTCCGAGGTCGATTCCGGGATTTCGAAACTCAATCCTACGTGACTCTGCCCCGCCAGGTGATAGAGCTCCGTCGGCCGGACCTTGGCGAAAATGCGGCGCAAAGTGGTTCCATCGGTGAGATCCCCGTAATGAAGAAAGAAACGATCGCGATAAGGTCCGTCGTCGCGCCGCAGGTGCTCGATGCGAGAACGAAGCAAATTACTGGTTCGCCGCACGACCCCGTGCACCGCGTAGCCTTTCTCGAGCAGAAACTCCGCGAGGTAAGACCCGTCCTGACCGGTAATGCCGGTAATCAGCGCAACTTTGGCTTCTCCTGCCATGAGATCGAACAGATGGAATGCGTCGACGCTTTTTCCGCAGGATTAATGCCGGAAGGCACGTGTCTCCGCAAGGGTTCCCTAATAATTGTCATCCTGAGTCGCGAAGACGACGAAGGATCTCTGACCATTTCCGCGGAAACAGCGCGTCGAACGAAGAAATAGGTCAGAGATTCTTCTCCCGCAGCTGCGGGATCAGGATGACAGGCTTTTTTGGTGGTGGGCTTGACCTGTGACCTGTCATGTTGAGCGTAACGTATTTGATAACAATGATTCACTTCCCATGAGTGATAATCTACTGGCGCTTTTCCGCCAAACCGGCGCCTTGCTCGACGGCCATTTCATCCTGCGTTCCGGGTTACATAGCCGGCAATTCTTCCAGTGCGCCTTGCTCCTCCAACACACGGACATCGCCGCGCTCGTTTGCGGACAGCTGGCGGACAAGTTGCGCGATTTGGCCTGCGACACGGTCATTTCTCCTGCGCTTGGAGGAATTATCGTCGGTCAGGAAGTGGGGCGATCGTTAGGCAAACGTCATATCTTCGCCGAGAAAGAAGCGGGCGGCCTCGTACTGCGGCGCGGCTTTCGGATTTCCCGTGATGAAAAGTTCGTCGTCGCGGAAGATGTCGTCACCCGCGGCGGCCGGGTTCAGGAAACCATCGACATCGTCAACCAACACGGCGGCGTGGTGGTCGGGGTCGGCGTCATCGTTGACCGGAGCGGGAATCAGCAACCTGATTTTGGTTGTCCCTTCGTAAGCTTGATGAGATTGAACGTCGAGACCTTCGCGGCCGATCAGATTCCAAGTGATCTTGCTTCGGTCCCCGCCATCAAACCCGGCAGTCGTTAACCTCCTTCCTTTGAATCAGGATCAATCAAAGCAGGCACAAGAGACCTCGGTAGCGGTCTGTATCGCCGGGGCGCATCGCTCAGGGACGTCGATGCTGACCCGGCTACTGCATAGTTCCGGTCTGGAACTAGGACCGCAATCGGAGCTCATGCCGGCTCAAGCCGATAACCCCGACGGCTTTTGGGAAAATCTTCGCTTTGTCAGCTTGAATGACGAAGTGCTCAACGAGATGGGAGGCGCATGGGATCTCCCGCCAGTCGCAGGCAGTGATTTCGGAGACGCGCGACTCGAGCCGTTGCGGGTGAAAGCGCGGCTACTGATGGATCAATTTAATTCGGCAAGGACCTGGGGCTGGAAAGATCCTCGCAACAGCCTCACGCTTCCATTTTGGCGTGCGCTCCTGCCCGACCTCAAAATCGTCATAATGGTGCGCAACCCTCTGGAGGTGGCCTACTCAATGAGGAGCAGGAACGGAACATCCTACTCCTTCGGATTGCGGCTCTGGGAAATCTATCATCGCCGGGTCCTCGAATCGACGAGCGCGTCGGAAAGACTCGTTAGTCACTACGATTCATTTTTCGAGAACCCCGCCAGTGAGTTAGAACGAATCGCCGGTTTCATTGGGTTGCCCCTGTCTTCGATTGCTGCCGCCGCTGCCCTCGTCACCCGGACACAGCGCCACACGCAGTTCACGACCGACCAACTGATCGATGCGCGTGTCTCCACCCAAATCGTTGGACTTTACCAGGAACTCATCGAAGAAGCGCGCCGCCCGCTCGACCTTGCCGAGCCGGTTCAAACCAAAACGGAAACAGATTCGAGCGGCGCCAAGCACTCGCCGGACATCCTGGCCGGATCTATCAGCCGGCTGAATGTTTCCATTCCAGACGGAGAGTCCGTTCGTCGGGAACTCGCCCAGCTGCGCGGAAACCGCCTCGAGGTCGAAAGACTGCAACACGCGTTGGCTCTTCGAGATGGGCGGATCACCGAGATGGAAAAAAACGCGGCTCGCCTGGAACGAGAACGCATGACCTTGCAGACACAGGCGCGGGAATTGGCGGCGCGCGCCGCACTATCGAACGCCGAGGTCCAACAAGTCCGCGAACGATTCGTGCAAACCAATCAGCTTTTGCACCGCAACAGCGTCAGTCTTGCGAAAAGTGAAGCGCAAGTAGCCGAATTGACCACGGGACTGCGGCAGCAACTGCACTCCACGAGAAGACTTTCGCGCTTACTCAACGATGTCGAAGCGGCAGCCGCCCGACTCCGCTCCTCACGCCGATGGAAAATGGCCAACCCGTTCGCTGCGTTGAAAGCCGCATTTTCTTCGAAACGACGGGTTCCTGGTTATGGGCACCTGGAAAGGATTGTGTCGGCGTATTCCACGTGGCGATCCAAGCATCCTGAGGTCGATAAAATTGATGATGCGCTCCAAGCGCTCAGCCCGCGCGGCGCTCAAGCGAGCGAGTCGATTGCTGAATCTGAACGCTCACCAAACGGGCCAGACTCCCGACGATTCGAGCCACAGCTTCCAAGCAAGCCGATCACGTTTCCTGTTCACGATGAGGTCGAAATTTCCATCGTCATTCCGGTTTACAATCAATTCCATTTCACCCTCGCCTGTCTCGCGTCGCTTCAGAGAGACCAGGGTCCCGAACGCTTCGAGGTGATCCTCGTCGACGATTGCTCGAGCGATGCGACCGCGGAGATGACCGCGAAAATACCGGGTCTTGTGTATGTGCGAAACGAAAGCAATCGAGGCTTTATCGCTTCCTGCAATCATGGCGCGGAAAAGGCGCGCGGCGAATTTATCGTCTTTCTGAACAACGACACGGAGGTGACACCCGGTTGGTTAGGCGCCTTGCGCGAAACGTTCGATTCCGAGCCGGAAGCGGGATTAGTTGGATCGAAACTGGTTTTCCCGGATGGCCGTTTGCAGGAAGCGGGTGGCATCATCTGGCGCGACGCGTCGGGTTGGAACCGCGGCAAGTGGCAGGACGCCTCGAAACCGGAATTCAATTATTTGCGGGAGGTCGATTATTGCTCGGCCGCGAGTGTCATGATCCCGAAATCGCTCTTTCAAACTCTCGGCGGTTTCGACTCCAAATATGCGCCTTGCTATTATGAAGACACCGACCTCGCCTTCCGCGTGCGCCGTCATGGTTTGAAGGTGTTTTATCAACCGGCCAGCGAAGTCATCCATTACGAGGGTGCGACCGGCGGGACGGATCTTTCATCCGGCGCCAAGAAATATCAGGCAATCAATCGCGAAACGTTTCTCAAAACGTGGGCCGCCGAACTCGCGGAAAAACCGGAGAACGGCGACATCACTTCCTACGAACAACTGAAGCCGGGTCAGAAACGCATTCTCGTGATTGATCATCATGTGCCAATGCCCGACCGCGATTCCGGTTCGGTGCGCATGTCGCAAATCCTGAAAATTCTTCATAGGCTCGGACATCGCGTCACCTTTCTGCCAGACAACATGGCGGACGTCCCGCCCTACGGCCGCGAACTACAGAAACGCGGGATCGAGGTCATTCATCATCCGCACGCTAAAACCGTGCGCCAGTATCTGGAACGAGAAGGTGGAAAATTCGACATCGTCATTTTGAGCCGGTGTGATTTTGCGCGAAAGCATGTCAAAGACGTTCAGGCATACGCGCCCCAGAGCCGCCTGATTTTTGACACGGTCGATCTGCATTTCGTCCGCACGAACCGGGAAGCCGAGCTCACGCAGGACGAAGAGATTCAACTCAACGCCAGGGAAACGGAAGCGCGCGAGTGCGAGTTGATCGACCAAACCGACGAAACCTGGGTGGTAAGCGAATGCGAACGTCAGATCGTCCTCAGCAAGCGGCCCGACAAATCGGTCGAAGTGGTTTCCAATATCGTGGATGTGCCCGGATCGACGACTCCGTTCTCGCTCCGCCGTGATTTTCTTTTCATCGGCAGCTTCCTGCATCCGCCAAACACCGATGCCGTTGTTTATTTCATGCGGGAGATTTATCCGCTCGTTCAGCCCCGCTTGCCCGAGGCAAATTTCTATATCATCGGCGACAAAGCGCCGCCCGAAGTGATCGCGTTCGCGACCGAAAAAGTGATTGTAGCCGGCATGCAGCCTGACGTTCGCCCCTATTTTGAGAGCGTGAAATTGTCGATCGCGCCGCTGCGCTGGGGCGCGGGCGTGAAGGGGAAAGTCAATCAAAGCATGGCATTTGGTGTGCCGGTGGTAGGAACTTCAATCGCCGTGGAAGGCATGAGCCTAACGAATCGAGAACAGATTCTCGTCGCCGATACGCCACAGGATTTTGCTGACGCTTTGGTTGAGGTTTACGAATCCGAAGAGCTTTGGGAGCGCATTTCCAAAAGCGGAATCGAAAAAACCAAAGCCGACTATTCGATCGAGACTGCCACGAAGCAATTGTCGCGGCTGCTCAGCGATGAACACGTGCGGGGCGAGCCCTCACACCAGTTTCAGGGGCGAGTCGATCCAACAAACGAAGTTGCGAGCGCGATTCACCACGAGGCTGTTACGTGATCAGCGCTGCCGTACAGTTCGCATGACAAATTGGTAACGCACGGAAGTCGATTCGAAGTTCGGTTCGAACCCATATCCTCGAAAGCGTTTTTGATTGACCTCGATAATCGGATTACTATCCACAATGACTTCAAAAGTCGCTCTCCTAGTTGCAACTGCTCTCCTCGGCGCCGGAGCCTGCACGACATTATCCGGCGCTGACCTAGGACTGACCGTGAACCGCCAAGGCACTGTGTTGCGTCACGGCCGTCCCTATCGCGGTATCGGAGTGAATTACTTTGATGCCTTCCTCCGTGTTCTCCGCAATCCCGCCGATGTAAGTTATCGTGATGGTTTTAGTCAACTCGGTGAGAACGGTATTCCGTTCGCAAGGATAGCGGCGGGCGGATACAGCGGACAAGACTGGCAGGCATATCTCACCGACAAGGACTCCTACTTCCGTCGCCTTGACGATGTGGTTGCCTCAGCCGAGAAGGCCCATGTCGGTTTAATCGCTTCACTCTTTTGGTCAGTCGGAGGTGTCTGCGAGGCCGTGAACGAACCGCCTGGCAACTGGGGTGATCGTGCAAGTGCCACGCGGCAATTCATGCGGCGTTACACACAGGAGGTTGTATCCCGCTATGCGAATTCGCCGGCGATCTGGGGCTGGGAGTTCAGTTGCGAACTTTCCCTCCCTGTCGACAAGCGCCCCGGGCAGGGAATACCGGGACGAAATCTTAGTGTTGCTACCTTCCAGAGCGGGGCGCTTGAATTTGCACAGGTGGTGCGCGGGATCGACCCGGATCGGATCCTCCTTACCGGCAATTCAGCCCCACGTCCTGACGCCTACCATAATTCGCATCCGGGTTTTGGTTCGATGGATACGAGAGAGCAGTTTGGACAGATCCTTCTCCGGGATAATCCCGGTCCATTTAATCCTATCTGCATTCATACCAGCCCCACTGCAGTCCCCCAACGTTTCGCCGATCGTAAGGTATCTTACCAGGAACTGATAGAGACCTCGATGCAACTCGCCCAGTCCGCCGGTAAGGCTGTTTATCTGGAAGAGTTTGTTCCTGTTCCGCAGCGACCGCAAGCATGGGGCGCGATCAGCGAACGCCAGTTTTTCACCAACGAACTGCAAGCAATTGAAAGCAGCGGTGTCCCGATGGCCTCCATGTGGGTTTACGATCGAAAACTCGCTAACGACCGGTCCAATGTTACTTTTTCGAATGAGCGGTCGTACATGCTTGATATGATCGCCGCATACAATCGCGCTCAGCATGCGCAATGATAATGAGATGATCTTTGGCGTCTCCGGCAGTGTAAACCGATCGGTTCTGACACAACTATGCGAGTTGCCATAAGCCCCCATTAACCCTCTTGTTGTGAGAGTTCTTATCACCGGGGTCTGCGGATTCGTGGGCAGCGCGATTGCAAGCGAACTGATCAAGGCCAAAGAGCACGTCGAGATCATTGGTCTCGACAATCTGAGTCGTCCAGGCAGCCAACTTAACGTAGCACCCTTGCGCGCGCTCGGGGTAAAGGTGCGACATGCCGATGTTCGCCTGGCTAGCGATATGGAAACGCTAACTGGAATTGATTGGATCATCGACGCTGCCGCAAACCCTAGCGTTCTGGCGGGAGTAGTCGGCGATGAGCCGCAGGCCGTCTTTGAGGCACGGTGACCGTTCATGAGCAAGTCCAAGCGCGCCGAGCCGCGTGAACTCACGCCTCCGCTGGATTGGGCCGGCATTGCCACAAGCCGGGTGAACTACGCCTCCGCGGCGACCATCTTCGGCCAGGGCGACCCGGCGCCGAGCCTCATGTTCGTGGAGACTGGCACCGTGCGGCTCTCGGTCCTGTCTCACACCGGCAAGGAAGCGGTGGTCG
>Ga0207691_10000788_pt1 | contig 31496 bp, 26 predicted proteins | sample KBSM13metaG_FD_184327 | JGI IMG/M metagenome (GOLD analysis project Ga0207691, IMG submission 184327) | Miscanthus rhizosphere microbial communities from Kellogg Biological Station, Michigan, USA - KBS M1-3 metaG (SPAdes) (version 2) | ecosystem: Host-associated > Plants > Roots > Rhizosphere >...
TGTGGGGCATGTCGGCGAAGTTCGACGCAACCGTCCCGTACACCTGGCTCTCGGGAACAGCCGATCACGACGGAGAGACGATATCGCGGAAGGTGGCCGGCTTATCGAACGCGGCGTTCCGCCTTTCGGTCAATCTCTACGGCGCGCCAGCGCTCACGCTGAACGAGTTCCAGCGCTGGGAACAGGACGTGATCATCGGAGCCAGCCTGCGCGTCATCGTGCCCTGGGGACAGTACGACAGCACCAAGCTCGTCAACATCGGCACCAATCGCTGGTCGTTCAAGCCCGAGGTCGGGATCTCGAAGGCGCTCGGGCCGTGGACGCTGGAGGCCACGGCGGGGGCCGTGTTCTTTACGGACAACAACGATTTCTTCGGCGGCAACACCCGCTCCCAGCGTCCGCTCTATTCGGTGCAGGGGCACGTGATCTACGGTTTTCCCTCGGGGAATTGGGCCTCGGTCGACGCGACGTATTTCGCGGGCGGCCGAACGACGCTCAACGGCGCGCTGAGCAGCGACCTGCAGCAGAACTGGCGCCTCGGGGCAACGTATGCGATGCCATTGGACCGCTTGAACTCGATCAAGCTCTACGCCAGCAGAGGAGTGTCGGCGCGCACTGACAATAGTTACGACCTGCTGGGAATCGCATGGCAGCACCGCTGGGGAGGCGGGCTTTGATGAATAGTGTCAGACGACTCCGCCGCTCCGAGAAATAGGGGCGGAGACGAGTTCCGCCGATTCTCTCGCCGGTCGCATGCAGCCGGAAAGTTGTCTCCAATGCTAGTGCTGCGGAAACCGTCTCTGACCCTATTTTCTAGGGTCCGAAGAAATCCCGCACCTTGTCCATGAACGACTTCGCCCGCGGGCTGTGCGCGGCGGGATCGTTCTCGTTGATCGCCTCGAATTCCCGCAGGAGCTCCTTTTGCCGCGACGTTAGCTTGACGGGTGTCTCGATCGCCACGTGACAGAAGAGATCGCCCGTCACCGAACCGCGCACGGGACGAATCCCCTTGTTGCGCAGTCGGAACACCTGGCCGCTCTGCGTTTCCGGCGGAATCTTGATCTTTGCGTGCCCTTCGAGCGTGGGAATCTCGATGTCGCCGCCGAGCGCGGCCATCGCGAAGCTGATCGGCATCTCGCAATGAAGATCGGCGCCGTCGCGCTGGAAGACGGCATGCGGCTTCAGGTTGACGACGACGTAGAGATCGCCGGGCGGCCCGCCGTTCATCCCCGCTTCGCCTTCGCCGGAGAGCCGGATGCGGTCGTCCTGGTCGACGCCCGCCGGAATCTTCACCGACAGCGTCTTGTGTTTCTTCGTGCGCCCCTGGCCATGGCACGCCGCGCAGGGGTCGCTCACCACCTTGCCGGTGCCGTGACAGGTCGGACAGGTCTGCTGGATCGAGAAGAAGCCCTGCGAGACGCGCACCTCGCCGCGGCCGTGGCACGTCGCGCACTGCTTCGGTTGCGTGCCCGGTTTCGCGCCGCTGCCGTGACAGGTCGCGCACGCCTCGAGCGTCGGAATGCGGATCTTCGCTTCGGTGCCCCGCGCCGCTTCCTCGAGCCCCAGTTCCAGGTTGTAGCGGAGATCGGCGCCGCGGTAGACGCCGTTGCCGCCGCCCCGACGTTGCGCGCCGAAGATCTCGCCGAAGATGTCGCCGAACGCATCGGAGAATCCGCCGAAGCCGTCCGGCCCGCGGCCCGCGCCGAAGCCCGCACTCTGCTCGACGCCGGCGTGCCCGAACTGGTCGTAGGCCGGCCGCTTCTTGGGATCGGTCAGGACCTCGTAGGCCTCTTTTGCTTCCTTGAATTTCTCTTCCGACGCCTTGTCGTCCGGATTGCGGTCCGGATGATGCTTCATCGCAAGCTTGCGATAGGCCTTCCGGATCTCTTCCTCGGTGGCGTCCCGATTGATGCCGAGCACCGTGTAATAGTCGCGCTTTGCCATCACTCCCATCCGCGTCTTACTCGCTCCCGCTTCAACGCAAGCGGCCGGAGCGGACGTCGCTTCGCAAGAAGCGCACGTTTCGCTCCGGCCGGACATTCATCACCCCGCGCTGATGCGCGCGGGGCGGAACATCACTTCTTCTCGTCGACTTCCGTGTACTCCGCGTCGACGACCTTTTCGTCCTTCTTCGCCTCGCCGCCACCCGCCCCACCGCCACCGCCAACGCTGCTGCCCCCTGAGGCGCCCTGGGCCTTGGCCTGCGACTCGGCGTACATGATCTCACCGAGCTTCTGCGCGGCCTTGCCCAGCGTTTCCGCCTGGGTGTCGAGACGTTCCTTCGAAGCGTCCTTGTTCTTGACGAGGTCCTCGGCTTCCTTGAGCGCGGCTTCGATCTTCGCCTTCTCGTCGGCCCCGACCTTTTCGCCATACTCGCCGACTGACTTCCGCACGCTGTGCACCAATGCGTCGAGCTGGTTTCTCGACTGCACCACCTCAACTTGCTTGCGATCGTCCTCGGCGTGCGCCTCGGCGTCCTTCATCATCCGCTTGATCTCGTCGTCGGTGAGCCCGGAGCTCGCCTTGATCGTGATCTTGTTCTCCTTGCCGGTGGCCTTGTCCCTGGCCGACACGTGCAGGATGCCGTTCGCGTCGATGTCGAACGTCACCTCGATCTGCGGCATCCCGCGCGGCGACGGCGGAATTCCCTCGAGGTTGAATTGCCCGAGGCTCTTGTTGCCCTGGGCCACGTCGCGCTCGCCCTGTAGCACGTGAATCGTCACCGCCGACTGGTTGTCGTCGGCCGTCGAGAACACCTGCTGCGCCTTCGTCGGGATCGTCGTGTTCTTCTGGATGAGCTTGGTCATCACGCCGCCCAGCGTTTCGATGCCGAGCGAAAGCGGCGTGACGTCGAGCAGCAGCACGTCTTTCACTTCGCCCTTCAGCACGCCACCCTGGATGGCGGCGCCCACGGCGACGGCCTCGTCCGGATTGACGTCCTTGCGCGGCTCCTTGCCGAAGAATTCCTTGACGGTGTCCTGCACCTTCGGCATCCGGGTCATGCCACCGACCAGGATCACGTCGCTGATGTCCGAGAGCTTGACGCCCGCGTCCTTGATCGCGATGCGGCACGGCTCGACGGTACGCGCGATCAGGTCCTCGACCAGCGACTCGAGCTTGGCCCGCGTCAGCTTCATCGACAGGTGCTTCGGGCCCGACTGGTCCGCCGTGATGTACGGCAGGTTGATGTCGGTCTGCTGCGACGACGAGAGCTCGATCTTCGCCTTCTCAGCCGACTCCTTGAGCCGCTGCAGCGCGAGCACGTCGTTCTTCAAATCGACGCCCGCTTCCTTCTTGAATTCGGTGACTATGTAATCGATGATCCGCTGGTCGAAGTCTTCGCCGCCCAAGAAGGTGTCGCCGTTCGTGGACAGCACCTCGAACTGGTGCTCCTTCTCGATCTCGGCGATCTCGATGATCGAGATGTCGAACGTGCCGCCGCCGAGGTCGTACACGGCGATCTTGCGGTCTCCTTCCTTCTTGTCCATGCCGAAGGCGAGCGCAGCCGCCGTCGGCTCGTTGATGATCCGCTTCACGTCGAGGCCGGCGATCTTGCCGGCGTCCTTCGTTGCCTGGCGCTGCGAGTCGTTGAAGTACGCCGGCACCGTGATGACGGCCTCGGTGACTTCCTCGCCGAGATAATCCTCGGCCGTCTTCTTCATCTTGCGCAGGATCTCGGCGGAGACCTGGGACGGCGCGACCTTCTTGCCGCGGGCTTCGACCCACGCGTCGCCGTTGTCGTGCTTGACGATCCGGTACGGCATGAGGGCGATGTCCTTCTGCACTTCCTTTTCCTCGAAGCGACGGCCGATCAGACGCTTCACCGCGAAGATCGTGTTCTTCGCGTTGGTGACGGCCTGCCGCTTCGCCGATGCGCCGACGAGGATCTCGCCGTCTTCCTGATAAGCGACGACCGACGGCGTGGTGCGAGCGCCTTCCGAGTTCTCGATCACTTTCGGCTGGCCGCCTTCCATGATCGCGACGCAACTGTTCGTGGTGCCGAGGTCGATGCCGATGATCTTGCCCATGATTTTTTCTACCTCCGATGCGAATTGGGTTGTCTGTGCGGCAAATGGGGGTTTTCGTTCATCGAATCAAGGCGCAACGGACCTCGGCGCGCGCCTTTCACGCCGCCTCGTCCTTGGGCTTGGTCACGGCGACCATCGCCGGCCGCAGCACGCGGTCAGCGAGCAGGTAACCCTTCTGGAACACCTGTGCGACGGTATTCGGAGGCTCGGGACCGTCGACCATCGACATCGCCTGATGCTTGTGCGGATCGAATTTCTCGCCTTTCGGGTCGATCTCGACGAGCTTGACCTTGTCGAATGCCGAAGCGAGCTGCTTCAGCGTGAGCTCGACGCCGGCGCGCAGGGCTTGCGGCGTCGCGTTCTCGGCGGCGAGCGACGATTCGAGCGAGTCCTTCACCGCCAGGAGCTCGCCGGCGAACCGCTCGATTCCGTACTTGTGCGCGCGGGCAACGTCGGCAACGGCCTGTTTGCGGATGTTGTCCATGTCGGCGCGCGCGCGGAGCCAGGCGTCGCGCAGCTCCGCGGCTTCGAGCTTGGCCTTCTCGAGCAGCGCGGGAATGTCGGGGGCCGGGTCGGCTGGTCCCTCGCCGGCAACACGATCCCGGGCGCCGAGCTCATCGGAAACTGTGGGCAGGGTATCGGCAGCCGTGGCCGGTTCGCTTGCCACGTCGGTTTTTTGGTCAGCGGACATTTCTCGAAAGCTCCGTAAGCTCGGTTTTTCTGGGCGGCTCGAGCGCACCGGTCAGAATGGGGTCGTTCGCACGCGTTTCAACCAGTTCGCCGCGCTCGACGACAGCCCAGCGGACTTTGCGGTTTCGAATCCGGATCAGGGAGTTAGCGCCCGGCGTGCGCGAGCGGCCACGCTCCGGCCCTCGACCTCATTGCCGCGCGCCGAGCGCCTCGGCGCGCATGCGCGTCGCCTCGCGAGCAGCGCCGTCCGGAGGCGCGGCGAGCCATCCCTGTAGATTGTTCACCACGAGCTCGACCAAAGCGGCGATCCAGTGCGGATGTTCGTTGAGGCAGGGGATGGCATGGAACTCCCGCCCGCCGGCGCCGAGGAACGCCTGCTTCACCTCGATGCCGATCTCCTCCAGCGTTTCGAGGCAGTCGGACACGAAGCCCGGGCACACGACGTCGACACGCGCAAAGCCGTCTTTCGCGAGGCGCACTACGGAGTCGCGCGTATAGGGCTTCAGCCATTCGGCACGGCCGAACCGCGACTGGAACGTGACGAGATACTGCGTCGCGTCGAGGCCGAGCTCCGTCGCCAGGAGGCGGGCCGTCTTCCGGCACTGGCAATGATACGGGTCGCCGAGATCCAGCGACCGGCGGGGCAAGCCGTGGAAGCTCATCACGAGGCGCTCGGGGCGGCCGTGCCGCATCCAGTAATCGTTGATGTTGCGCGAGAGCGCGCGGATGTAGCCCGGATCGTCGTGAAAGCTTTCGATGGTGCGCAACCCCGGCAACCGGCGCACGCGCTGGGCATGCGCGAACACGGCGTCGAGCGCCGCGGCCGTTGCACTGGCGGAATATTGCGGGAACAGCGGCACGGCGAGGATGCGGTCGCACCCTCCCGCGGTGAGACGGGCGAAGCCGTCGGCGACGCTTGGTGTGCCGTAACGCATTGCGAGCTCGACCTGCGCCATGTCGGCGGGCAATCCCGATTCCTTGAGTCGCTGCCCCAGATATCCCATCAGCAGCGACTTTTGTTTCTGGCTGTGGATGAGCAGCGGCGAGCCGTCGGCGCCCCAGATCATTGCGTACTTCTTCGCCGATTGCGCAGGCCGCACGCGCAGCACCGCAAGATGCAGAATCGGCTTCCACACGAAAGCCGGGATTTCGACGACGCGACGGTCGGAAAGGAACTCCGCGAGATAGCGGCGCACCGCGGCCGGCGTCGCCGCCTCGGGCGTGCCGAGGTTCAGGAGCAGCACGCCGACGCGGCGGGGCTGATCGTGCCGCCAGTCGGGTTCGGCGAGGAAAGCACTCATGGCAGGCGCCGTCTCGGTGCGGCAATCGCAGGCTCGGCGAGGAAAGCGCTCATCCAGGCACCGCCCGGTTCTTCGCACGCCAGTCGGCGAGGGCCCTCGCCGCTTGTGCTCGCACCGCACCCTGCACGGGAGGCGCCCAGCCCAGCAGCACGCCCTTGGCGCCGAGCGCCTGCCGCAGCCAGCGCCACAGGTCGAAGCAGTCCACGTGGCGCACGATACGGCCTTCGCGAAACGAGAACAGCGCATCGATACGGTTCTCGACGTGGCGGCCCGTCGCGGCATAGGTATACGTCGCGACCCAATGCGCGCGGCCAGCCGCATGGTCGGCTTCGACGTCGGAGGCGACGACGGTGAGGTCCTTGCCCCGCGCGCATAGCATCCCCCACATGGCGGCTGCGCCTGCTGCGTCGAGTTCGCCAAACACGGGATCGTGGAACGTCGCGTCCGACGCGTAGCAGGCAATCATTGCTTCGGCGTCGTGACGGTCGAGCGCGCGATAGAAGCGCTCGATCAGCACTGCATTGGGATGGGGCGCGGCGCCCATCAGCCGTTGTTCAAATCCGCGGCGCGAACGTCGACGGGCGGCATTCCTAATCGTTCCGCTGCTGCGTCAGCGCATTCGACAAGAGCTTGGCGGTGACGTCGACGATCGGGATCACGCGCTCGTACGCCATGCGCGTCGGACCGATCACGCCCAGCGTGCCGATGACGCGGCCGTCGAGCTCGTACGGTGCAGTGACCACGCTGCATTCGTCGAGCGGGACGAGGCCCGACTCTCCACCAATGTAGATCTGCACGCCCTCGGCCCGCTGCGAGACGTCGAGAAGATGCAGGAGCGAAGTCTTCTGCTCGAAGAGCTCGAACAGCTTGCGGAGACGGTCCATGTTCGAGGCGAGATCGGTGGCCGATAGGAGATTCTTCTCGCCAGTGACGACGAGCCCCTCCGGCTCGTGCAACGCCGCGCCGCCGGCTTCCACCGCGGCCGTCATGAGGCCGACGATGTCCTCGCGCAGCGATTTCAACTCCTCGGCCAAGAGCGCGCGGACCGCCGCATACGGTTGCCCGGCGTAATGCCGGTTGAAGAAGTTCGTCGCTTCCTGCAGCTGCGGTTGCGTGTAGGGCCGGTCGGTATGCAGGATGCGGTTTTGAACGTCGCCCTCGGAGGTGACGATGATGAGCAGGACGCGGCGGTCGGAGAGCCGCATGAACTCGATGTGACGAAACCCGGTTTCGGTGCGCTTCGGCGTCATCACCACGCCAGCGAAATGCGTGAGGTCCGACAGGAGCGATGCGGCGGCGTTCATGAGCTGCTGCGGGCGGTCGGCGGTGAACTCGACCTCGAGGCGATGAATCTCGACCTGCTCGAGCGGCTTCATCACCATCAGGCTGTCGACGAAGAACCGGTAGCCTTTCGCCGTAGGCACGCGTCCGGCGGACGTGTGCGGGCTCGCGATGTAGCCCATCTCCTCGAGATCCGACATGACGTTGCGGATCGTCGCCGGCGAAAGCTCGAGCCCCGGCTGTTTCGACAGCACACGCGAGCCTACGGGCTGACCGTCGACGATGTACCGCTCGACGAGCGTCTTGAGCAGGGTCTGGGCGCGCGAATCGATCATGAAATGTATTTTACAGCGGCGAGCAACTCCGACCCTCGGCGCGGCAGGCGGGTTCCCGGCGTCGGACGTCCATCCCTTTGGGATCTCGTCCATCCCTTTGGGATCTCGTCCATCCCTTTGGGATCGTCTGTTCGTCGGCTATGGCGACCGGCAGCGCCTGTGCTTTAATCCGCCCGATGATATCGACCGCACCCCCCGGCATGCCCGCCACTGTGTTCCACCGCGCGGCCCTTGTCGGGCGCTATGTCAGCCCGGGGATTGCCGGGCCGCTGTCGCGGCTTGCCTCGTTCCTGGAGGCCCGCGGAATCGAGGTCGTGATCGAGGCCGAAACGGCGCGCTCGACCGGGATCGCCGCCTATCCGCTCGCTGCCGCGGAAGAGTTCGCCGCTGCGGCCGACGTCGCCATCGTCGTCGGCGGCGACGGCACGATGCTTTCGATCGCGCGGCGGCTCGCGCCGTACGACGTTCCGCTGATCGGCGTCAACCAGGGCCGGCTGGGATTTCTCACCGACATTCCCATCACGCGGATGGAAAAGACGCTCGAGCCCATGCTCGCGGGCCGCTATGTCGAGGAGCGGCGAACGCTGCTCGCCGCCGAAGTCGTGCGGAGCGACGGGTCGCGCGAGACGGCGCTCGCGCTCAATGACGTCGTGCTCAATCGCGGCGGCGGCGGCACGATGATCGACTGCGCGGTCGAGATCAACGGGCGGTTCGTCTACGCGATGCGCGCCGACGGCATCATCGTCGCCACGCCAACGGGATCGACGGCCTACGCACTGTCCGCCGGCGGGCCGATTCTCGATCCGACAGTTGCGGCGTTTGCGCTCGTGCCGGTGGCGCCGCATGCGCTCACGCATCGGCCGGTCGCGATCGCAGACACGGCGACGATCACGCTTACGCTGGAGCGTGGGCCCGACGCCGCGCTGCACTGCGATGCGCAAGCCCATTTCGGCCTGTTGGAGGGCGAGCGCGTCACGGTGCGGCGGGCGCAGCATGCCGCGCGCTTTCTGCACCCCGAAGACCACGATTATTTCGCGATGCTGCGGGAGAAGCTGCACTGGAGCGAGACGCCCGAACGCCTGCGCGGCAGATAGCACTAAGCGGCGCCGCACGAATAACCAGGCTCAGAGACGACTTTTCGGTCAACGCCTGACTACGGTGAGAGACGACTTTTCAGTCCAACCCGCCGTACTGCTTCAACGTGGTGAAAGTGGTATTCGACCCTGGGTAGGGCCGGAAAGTCGCGCCCCGCCCTGGTGTCTCTCGACGTGGTTATCGCCGGAAAGTCGTCGCTGACCCTGCTGTCGCTGATCCTACTTATTCATGCTCCGGCTCCTGTCGATTCGCAACTTCGTCGTCGTCGAAGCGCTCGACCTCGAGCTTGGCGACGCGTTCACGGTGCTGACCGGCGAAACCGGTGCGGGCAAGTCCATCCTGCTCGACGCGCTCGCGCTCCTGCTCGGTGACCGGTTCGAGGTTCGTCAGCTGCGCGCGGGCGCCGACCGCGCGGAGCTCGCGGCCGTGTTCGAAGCGAATGAGAATTCAGCTGTCGCCGCATGGCTCGCCGCTCACGACCTCGTCGCTTCGGATGGCGAAGTGCTGTTGCGCCGCACGCTCGATGCGCAGGGCAAAAGCCGCGCATGGATTAATGGCCGGCCGGCGACAGTCGCGCAACTCAAGGATCTGGGCGAGCAGCTCGTCGACCTGCACGGCCAGCACGCGCATCAGTCGCTCACCGCCGCCGAAGTGCAGCGCTCGCTGGTCGACGCCTTTGGCGGCTTCACGGCGCTCGGACGCGCGACCGCCGACGCATGGCGCGCCTGGAACGCGGCCGTGGAGAAGCGCAAAGCCGCAGCCGAAGCGGCGGCCGCCTCCGCCGCCGAACGCGAAACGCTGGAGTCGCGCCAGCGCGAGCTTGCGACGCTGGGCGTTTCCGCAGACGAGTGGGCGGCGCTGACGCAGGCGCAATCGCGACTCGCGCATGCCGCCGCGCTAATCGAGGCCGCAACCGCAGGCGAGGACGCACTGACCGACGGCGACGATGCGCTCGCCTCGCGTCTCGGCACACTGATCACGAAACTGGAAGCGTTGTCAGCACACGACGCTGCGCTTGGCGAGATCGTCGAGCTCTTGAACCCCGCGCGCATCGGCATCGAGGAAGCGGCGCGCACGTTGCGCAGTTACCGCCAGAAGCTCGACGTCGATCCCGGCGAGCTTGCGCGAATCGAAGAGCGTCTTGCCGCGATCCATGACGTCGCGCGCAAGTATCGCGTACGGCCAGAGGGCCTGCCCGCGTTGCTCGCGGAGACCGACGCCCGGCTCGCCGCGCTTGCCGAATCGGCGGATGCGGTCGCGCTCGCGCGCCGCGCGGCCGACGCCGAAAGCGCGTACGGCGCACTGGCAGCCGAGCTGTCGGCGAAGCGTGAGCTCGCGGCGCACGACCTGGAATCGCGCGTCACCGAGGTGATGCAAAGGCTCGCGATGGAAGGGGGCCGGCTCGAGATCGCGCTCGAGCCGCTGCCGAGCCCGGCGAGCTACGGCGTCGAGCAGATCGAATTCCGTGTCGCGAGCCATCCCAAGCAGCCGTTGGGGGCGCTCGCGAAGGTCGCATCGGGCGGCGAGTTGTCGCGCATTGCGCTCGCGATCCAGGTCGTCACGAGCGAGGTCGGCGCCGTGCCGACACTCGTCTTCGACGAGGTCGACGCCGGCATAGGCGGCGCGGTCGCGGCGACCGTCGGCGAGCTGCTGCAGGAGCTATCCAAGCGCAGGCAGGTGTTGTGCGTCACGCATCTGCCTCAAGTCGCCGCTTTTGCCGACGCGCACTTTCGGGTCCTCAAGAACGGTGGCGACGACGCCGTCAGCGCAGAGGTGAAATCGCTGACGGGTCCGGGCCGGATCGAGGAGCTGGCACGAATGCTCGCGGGAAGCGCAATCACCGCGAAGACGCGGGCGCATGCGAAGGAATTGTTCGAGCGGCACCGCCGCAGCGCAAGACCCTGATTCGGTCGGGTGGGAGCTGCAGTGATGGATCAGGCGCGCGCCGAGCGGCGTGCGACATTCCGTTGACGCGTTGACGCGCGCGAGGCCGCGCCCGAATCAAGCGCGCGACGAGGTGCGCCTGGTGGGATGCTTGTCGGCCGCGGGCTTCGCTGCGGCGCGCGACTTCGTCGCGGGCTTCAAATCGGCGGTCATCGGCAGCGATTCGCCCGTCTCGATCCAGTGCCGCACGCGCTGCGCATCCCCGAGCCGCGTGTACTTCCCGGCCGAGTCGAGCAGCACGATGACGAACGGCTTCGACGCGATCGTCGCCAGCATGACGAGGCACTTGCCGGCTTCGCGGATGTAGCCCGTCTTCGACAGCTTGATGTCCCACTTGTCGTTCTTGACGAGATTGTTCGTATTGTTGAAGCCGAGGATCTGTCCCGTCGGCTGCACTTCGACGTAGTGGCTGCCGGTGGTGCTGAAATCGCGGATCTGCGGATACTCCGCGGCGGCAGCGACCAGGATCGCGAGGTCGTTCGCCGTCGACACGTTTTGCGCCGAAAGACCCGTCGGGTCGGCGTAGCGTGTGTGCGTCATCCCGAGCTCCGCGGCTTTCGCGTTCATCGCCGCGACGAAGGCCCTGGTGCCGCCGGGATACGTGCGCGCGAGACTCGACGCCGCGCGATTCTCGGACGACATGAGCGCAAGGCGCAGCATCTCGTGCCGCGGCAACTCGACGCCCATGCGCAGGCGCGATTTCGAGCCCTTCAGGAAATCGAGGTCGTCGATGCCGATCGCGATCATCTCATCGTCCGGCAGCTTCGCATCGAGCGTGACCATCGCCGTCATGAGCTTCGTGAGCGACGCGATCGGCGTCACGTCGTCAGCGCCCTTCGCGTACACCGATCGCTTTGCGTTGGCATCCACGACGACAGCGTTGATCGACGCGAGGTGCAGCTTCGCGGGGTCGCGGCCAGCCTGCGTCTGCGCGGCTGCCGAGCCCATGGCGCAAGCCGCAAATACAGTCAGGAAAACAATGGAGAGGCGTTTATTCATGAAGTCAGACCTCAAGACGACCGGTTTATAACATGCACATTGAACCTATGACAATACCCTATGGATATAAGGGTATTATCCACCATTGCGTCTGCGGCGCTCACGAAACAGCCGGGGTGATCGCCGAGGTGCTGACATCCGGCAAATCGACCAACGGGGACCCGGAAGCCGTATCAACGCCGTTCGCCGTCGAAAGTTGACGACCTTCGGCATGGCGGGAGCTCGACTCGGGCGATTCCGTCTGCTGCAGCTGCCACATCCGCGCGTACACCCCTGCCTGTGCAAGAAGCGCGCCATGGGTGCCGCGCTCAACGATGCGCCCCGCCTCGAGGACGAGGATCTCGTCGGCATCGACAATCGTGGATAGCCGATGGGCGATCGTCAGCGTGGTCCGGTTCCTGGCGATCCGCCGCAACTCCGCCTGAATAGCCTTCTCCGACTTCGAGTCGAGCGCCGACGTCGCCTCGTCGAAGATCAGGATCCGCGGTCCCTTGAGCACGGCGCGCGCGATCGCAACGCGCTGCTTCTCGCCGCCGGAAAGCTTGAGGCCCCGCTCGCCGACCGGCGTTTCATACCCCTCCGGCGTGCCGCTGATGAAGCCGTGGATCTGCGCGAGCTCGGCGGCCGCGACGATCTCGGCGTGCGTGGCGTCCGGCCGCCCGTAAGCGATGTTATAGCCGATCGAATCGTTGAAGAGCACCGTGTCCTGCGGAACGATGCCGATCGCCGCGCGCAGGCTGCCTTGCCGCACATCGCGGATGTCCTGGCCATCGACGGTGATACGGCCGCCCGTCACGTCGTAAAAGCGGAACAGGAGGCGCGACAGCGTGCTCTTGCCCGCGCCGGAGGGCCCGACGACGGCGACGGTTCGGCCGGCGGGAATGGTGAAGCTCACGTCGTGCAGGATCTGCCGGTTCCGTTCGTAGCCGAAGTCGACGTGCTCGAAGCGCACTTCGCCGTCCGTGACCGCGAGCGCCGACGCGCCAGGCTTGTCCGCGACTTCCGTGTGCTCGGCGTTGAGCGCGAACATCCGTTCCATGTCGGTGAGCGCCTGCTTGACCTCGCGGTACAGCACGCCCAGGAAGTTGAGCGGGATGTAGATCTGGATCATGAACGCGTTGACGAGCACGAGGTCGCCGATGGTCATGGTGCCGGCGACGACGCCCACCGTCGCCCGCCACATGATGAGCGTGACTGCGATGGCGATGATGGCGCTCTGGGTGACGTTCAGCAGCGACAGCGACGTCTGGCTGCGCACCGCGGCCTTCTCCCAGCGCTGCATGCTCTCGTCGTAGCGGCGCGCCTCGAAGTCCTCGTTGCCGAAGTACTTGACGGTCTCGTAGTTGAGCAGGCTGTCGATCGCGCGCGTATTCGCTTTCGAGTCGAGCTCGTTCATCTGCCGGCGGAAACCCGAGCGCCAGTCGGTGATCTTCACCGTCGCCGTGACGTAGAGGACGAGCGCGACGACGGTGATCGCAACGAAGCTCCAGTCGTAGCGCGCGACGAGAATGGCGGCGACGAGTCCGATCTCCACCAGCGTCGGCAGGATGGAGAACAGCGCGAAGCTGATCAGCGTCGTGATGCCGCGCTGGCCGCGCTCGACATCGCGCGTGAGCCCGCCCGTGTGCCGGGCGAGGTGAAAGCGCAGCGACAGCGCGTGCAGGTGGCGGAAGACCTCCAGCGCGATCGTCCGCACCGCCCGCTGCGTCACCTTGGCGAACAGGAACTCGCGCAGCTCGGTGAAGAGCGTCGTCGACAGGCGCAGCAAGCCGTACGCGACGAGAAGCGCGAGCGGAACCGCGAGTATCGCCGTGCGCGAGTCGAGCGCGTCGACGATCGATTTCAGCAGCACCGGGACGCCGACGTTCGCGACCTTTGCCGCGACCAGCGCGGCCAGCGCCAGGATGACGCGCCCCTTGTACGCCCACAGGTAAGGAAGCAGCGTGCCGATCACGCGCCAGTCGCCGCGACCGGCCGGCCCCGGCGCGGGAAGGGGAAGGGACGCGTGGTGTCGCATCCTTCAATGGTAGCAGCCGACGCAAGCGATTGCGGCTAAGCGGGCTTCTCGTGCGGTCGCGGACGCATGCGGAACCATTCGTTGCCGCCGTAGCCGAGCATGCCCAGCATCAGCCGGACGACGCCGTACGCGATCCACAGGAGCGCCTTGTACGCGCGCGGCCGCAGCGCCCAGTGCTGCGGCGGCACGCGCTGTGCGCCTTCGTCGATCATTTTCTCGAGCTCGCTGCGCAGCTGACCGGAGAAGAACGGGTCGCGGACGACGACGTTCGCCTCGCGCGCCATGAGCAGACTGTACGGATCGATGTTGGACGAGCCGACCGTCGCCCAGCGGTCGTCGATCACCGCGACCTTCGCGTGCAGGAACGACTGGTGGAACTCCTCGATCGTGATGCCGGCGGACAAGAGCTGGCCGTACAGCGCGCGCGTCGCGTAGTGCAGCAGGAGATACTCGACGCGCCCTTGCAGCAGCAGGGTCACGGCCACGCCGCGCTGCGACGCGGCGATCAGCGCGCGGCGGAAGCGAATGCCGGGGAAGAAGTAGGACGATGCAATGACGATCTCGCGCTTCGCCGTGCGGATCGCGGCCAGGTACGCGTGCTCGATGTCGCGGCGATGGCGCAGGTTGTCGCGGATCAGGAACTTCGCCGTCTGTGCTCCCATTCGCTGCGCCCGCCGCAGCACGGGAAACAGCGACACGTCGGTCTGCTGGAGCTGGACGAGCTCGTTGATGGCCCAGACGCGCTCCATCGAGCGCGCGATGGAGACGAGCAGCGGGCCCTCGATGCGCAACGCGAAGTCGACCCGCGGCGGCTTGTGCCCCGGCGTGTTCACGTCGTCGATGATATTGATGCCGCCGACGAACGCGACCTTGCCGTCGACGTGACATAGCTTGCGGTGGAGTCGCCGCAACCGGTTCCTTCGAAACGTCCACGGAGATATTTCCGGGCGGTACTTGAGGAGGCGCACGCCCCCGCCCGTCAGGAGGCGCTCGATCGCCGTCGTCAGGTAGTGTCTCGCGCCCCAGCCGTCGACCAGCACCCGCACGACGATGCCGCGCTGCGCGGCGCGCACGAGCGCCGCGGTGACGATCGCGCCGACGTCGTCGTCGGCGTAGATGTACGTTTCGAGCCAGACCTCCCGCTCGGCGGTGTCGATCGCGTGGACCAGGGAGGGGAAGTATTCGCCGCCACTTCTCAACAATGTTATGCGATTGCCCGGTAGGAACCGGTTCATCGGGCACGGGCGCCGGTATCGAACTTGGCGGCCAGCGCTGCGTGGTCGGAGATGAGCCTCGAGGGGAACGTGTAGTGGACCCCCGCATCGAGGATCGAGAGACCGCGCGCATAGATGCGATCGAGCTGGAAGACGGGCATCACCGACGGGAACGTCCGAGCCGGACGGCCGCGGACGCTCGCGAACACTTCGATGACGCCCAGTTCATCGACGATCAGCCGATTCGCTTTCTGCCGCCAGTCGTTGAAGTCGCCGGCAATGATGAGCGGCGCATTGTCGGGCACGGTCGCGCGGATTCGCTCGCACAGCGCGTGGATCTGCCATTTCCGCCCGCGCTCGAAGAGGCCCAGGTGCACGTTGAGGCAATGCAGGTCGGGCTCGCCTTTGCCGAGCCGGATCGTGCAGTGGAGCAAGCCCCGGCTCTCGAACGCGTGCGCCGAGATGTCGAGATTCTCGTGCGCGACGATCGGGTAGCGCGACAGCACGGCGTTGCCGTGGTGGCCGTGGTGCGACACCGCGTTCTTGCCGTACGCGACCTCGTGCCAGACGGAATCGGCGATGAACTCGTGCTGCGGCTTCAACGGCCAGTCGAGATGCCGGGCCGCGTGCCCGCGATGGACGCCCACCACCTCCTGCAAGAGAAGGATGTCCGCCGAGAGCCCGTGCAGCCGCTCGCGCAGTTCATGGATTACCATGCGCCGGTTGAGCTGGGTGAACCCTTTGTGGATGTTGTAGGTCGCGACGGTGAAGCGCATGGACATCGAACGAAGCGGCGGTGTGCGAGACTGTGGGGCCGACCCGCCGATGTTAGCGGGTTCCGAGGGACCGCGGGTGTGGGGCGGCCACTCAATCCGGTGCGGGCCGACAGAGCGCCCGTCCGGGTGATACCCGGGGCGGGCGGAGGGACTTGAGGCCCGTGACTCGCGCGACCGACCGTGGCCCTCAGCGGACCCCGCGCTCGGCGGCGTGTCCCATCATGGTGCGCTCGGCAACGAGCGCGACCGCGATCGTCGCGCACATCGTCACGAAGGCGACCCACGCGTAGGGCCGCAAGAGCGGCATGCCGAGAAGTATGAGACCGTCGTTGCCGCCGGGAATCAGCACGCTGCCCCAAGCCATCAGCATCCCGCCGCCGAGGCACTTCTTGAGTTGCGCGAAGGACGGCGGTGTGTTTTACCACCGACCCGCGGTGTAACCGCCGAGCATTGCGCCTGCCAGCAGCAGATTCACCACCTGCGGCACATCATCCGCGAGAACGCGAAGGACTTCCCGAGAAGGCGCGCAATTCGGCCAAGGCTCGGGCGCTCGCGTCGTGGGGTTTTGGCACCACGATGCACGTCGCGCGGCTGGTTGCTCCGAAGCTCGAGCGCGAGGATCATACGAAGGACATCGAATTCACGCCGGCAGGCATCCGCTCGCGCTGGCACGCAGGGTACGAGGACACGAAGCGCACGATCGAGCGGCCGCCGTGGAGGGCGCCGGTCGACCCGATGGACGGCGTCGTGATCCACGATCCCCCTGCCAGCGAAGCGCGCGCGCACGCCTGAGTGCCGATCGAGGTCGAAAGGAAGATTCAAAGCGCGCGACGGGCCGCTCCCGAGCGCGCACGACCCGGAGCGCGAAGGCGCGGAGGGACGTTAATGCGCGCGACGGGCCGCTCCCGAGCGCGCAGCACCCGGAGCGCGAAGGCGCGGAGGGACGTTAAATGACCGAACGCTTCGACGCGATTGTCATCGGCACCGGACAGGCCGGCCCTTCGCTGGCGGTGCGGCTTGGCGCCGCCGGCCGCAAGACCGCGATCCTCGAGCGCAAGCTCGTCGGCGGCACGTGCGTGAACACAGGTTGCATCCCGACGAAGACGCTGATCGCGAGCGCCCGCGCCGCGCACGTCGCCCGCCGCGCAGGCGACTTCGGCGTCGTGATCGAGGGTTCCGTCGGTGTCGACATGGCGCGCGTCAAGGCGCGGAAGGACGGAGTCGTCGCGCAATCGAACGGCGGCGTGACGAACTGGCTCAAGAATGCGACGAACGTCACGCTGATCGAGGGCCATGGGCGCTTCGAGAGACCGACCATAGTCCGTGTGGGCGATCGGCTGCTCGAAGCGCCGCAAGTCTTCATCAACACTGGTGGCCGGCCGACCGTCCCGAAGCTCGAAGGCGTGGGCGACGTACCGTTCCTCACCAGCACGGGAATGATGAGCGTCGATTACCTGCCGGAGCACCTGATCGTCGTCGGCGGCAGCTACATCGGGCTCGAGTTCGCGCAGATGTACCGCCGCTTCGGCAGTCGCGTCACCGTCATCGAGATGGCGCCGCGCATCGTCGCCCGCGAAGACGACGAAGTGTCGGCGACGATACAGAAGATGCTCGAAGACGAGGGCATCGCGTTCCGGCTCAAGGCCGAGTGCCTGAGGCTCGAAACACGCGGGAACGGCGTCGGCATCCATTTCAGCTGCCACGAGGAGCCGCGCGAGCTCGAAGGCTCGCACGTGCTGCTGGCCGTGGGCCGCGAGCCCAACACCCAGGATCTCGGCCTCGACAAGGCGGGCGTAAAAACGAACGCGCGGGGGTACATCGAAGTCGACGACGAGCTTCGCACGAGCGCGCCGGGCATCTTTGCCCTGGGCGACGTCAATGGACGGGGCACTTTCACCCACACCGCCTACAACGACTACGAGATCGTCGCCGGCAACCTGCTCGACAACGATCGGCGGCGGGTTTCCGACCGCATTCCGGTCTACGCGCTCTTCACCGATCCGCCGCTCGCACGCGTCGGCGTGACGGAACGCGAGGTCCGCGAATCGAAGCGTCCCGCGCTCGTCGGCAAGATGATGATGGCACGCGTCGGACGCGCACGCGAGCGCTCGGAAACGCAGGGCTTCATGCAGGTCCTGGTGGATGAAGCCACGAAGAAGATACTCGGCGCGGCGCTCCTCGGCATCGAGGCGGACGAAGCGATCCACTGCATAATCGACGTGATGGCGGCCGGCCAGCCGTACACGGCGATCAGCAGGAGCGTGCACATCCATCCCACCGTTGCCGAACTGATCCCGACGCTGCTTGGAAGCCTGAAGCCGCTGCGGTAAGTATTCCGCTCGGGCGCGACCATTGCAGGGGCCGACGCGTTTCCGCCCTGCCCCCAACCCAATCCTCAAGGAGATCTCGAATGAACCACCAAGCCACGATCCAGGCCGCGATCGCGGGGCTCGCCGCCCTCGGTTTTGCCGCGTCCACGCTCGCCGCCGCGCCTGGGCCCGTCACGCCGAAGGCGGGGCAGGAGAAGTGCTACGGCATCGCGAAGGCCGGCCAGAACGACTGCGGCACGGCGAAGCACGCCTGCGCCGCGCAGGGCGCGAAGACCGACAACGACCCGCTGGAGTGGAAGTACGTGGACAAGGGAACCTGCGAGAAGATGGGCGGCAAGCTGCCGCCGCCGAAGGCGTAAATTGCCCGAGCGGTCAGCGCCTGGCCGCGACGACGCGCGGTCAGGCGCGCACGGCCCGATGAGGTCGAACGACGCGCTTCCCGCCGCCGCCGGACTGGGCTTGCGAGCGCCGCACGTGAAGCACGTGCTCGCAAGCCGCCCGCCTGTCGCGTGGTTCGAGGTCCACAGCGAGAATTACTTCGCTGGTGGCGGCCCCGCTCTTGACGCGCTCGAGCGCATTCGCTCGAGTTATCCGCTGTCGTTGCACGGCGTCGGGCTGTCGCTCGGCTCGACCGATCCCCTGTCCCGCATGCATCTGGATAAGCTCGCGCGACTCATCGCCCGCGTCGAACCGGCGCTCGTCTCGGAACATTTGTGCTGGTGCGGAGTGGGCGGCCGGCACTTCAACGATCTTCTGCCGCTGCCTTTCACGGCGGCGGCTCTCGCGAACATTTGCGCGCACATCGACGAGGCGCAGCATTGCCTCGGGCGCGAAATTGCCGTGGAGAACGTTTCCGCCTATGTCGCATTCGATGACTCGACGATGTGCGAGTGGGAATTCGTCGCGGAAATCGTCCGTCGCACCGGGTGCAAGCTGCTGCTCGACGTCAACAACGTCTACGTGAACTCGGTGAATCACGACTTCGAAGCCGACCGATATCTGGCCGCGATGCCGGTGGACGCGATCGCGGAGATTCACCTCGCCGGCTTCGAAGCGTCCGACGCCTGCCTGATCGACACTCACGGCGCACCCGTCGCGCCGGAAGTCTGGGCGCTGTACCGCAAGACGATTGCGCGCATCGGTCCGCGGCCCACGCTGATCGAGTGGGACGTCGACATCCCTGACTTTGCGGTGCTCGAAGCCGAGGCCGAAACAGCAGCGGCGGTTCTCGCGGATGGCCATGCCGTCGCTGCGTGAGATTCAGCAGCGGTTTGCCGCCGACATCGCTGCCGGCAGCACGATCGCCCCGACGTTCGTGCGAACCTCGGGAACTTCCACAGGCGAGCGGATGGCGGTCTATTGCCGCACCATTCGCGCGAACTACCGCAACGCGATGAGCGCGACGTATCCTGCGGTGCGACGGATCGTCGGCACGTTGTCCTTCAACGCCGCGGTCGACGCGTATGTCGATGCGCATCCGTCGCGCTGCGGCGATCTCAACGAATACGGCGATGCCTTCGGCGACTTTCTCCACGGCTATGCCGAGGCAGACGAGCTCCCCTATCTTCGCGACGTCGCGCGCCTTGAATGGGCGATCGACGAGGCCCATCGGGCCGCGGAGCCAGCGCTTGCGCCCGAGGCCGTTCTCACCGCGTTGTCACACGTGGCCGCGGGCGCATTGCCTGAACTGCACCTTGGCCTCGAACCATCGTGCCGGCTCGTCGCGTCGGCGTTTCCGCTGTTGCGGATATGGCAGGTGAACCAGGCCGACTACGACGGCGATCTGCGGGTGGATTTCACCGCCGGACCGCACCTTCTTCGCATTCGGCGGGACAGGAACGCCGGTTCTTCGGAAGGCGCTGACGGCGCCCGCATCATGATCGAGCGGATCGACGCCGGGCATCACGAATGGCTCTGCGCGATCGCGCAAGGGCTAACGCTCGCCCAGTCGCTCGAGCGCGCCGTCGACACCGATCCCGTATTCGATCTGCAGGCGGCCTTGCAGAAATTCATCGGCGACGGCTCGATCGATCGGGTCGGGCACGCCGACGCGCAAATCCACCGTTCGGCGCCGATTCCGTGACAGGTCTCGAGGCGCCGCGCGACTGACGCACATCTTCGATGTCCATCGTGGAGCCTTCGACATGCAAACCGCCGTCCTGCCGCGGCAAAGCGCTGCGCTTCGCGTCCATGCCCGCTTTGCGGAGTTCGTCGACAAGCTGCAGCCGTTGTTTGCCCTTGCCGTGCGCCTTTATGTCGCGCACGTGTTCTTCGCCTCGGGCCTCGTCAAGCTCTCGAACTGGAACTCGACGCTGGCGTTGTTCGAGAACGAATATCACGTTCCGCTGTTGTCGCCGCCACTCGCCGCGTGGCTCGGAACTGGCGCGGAGATCGGCCTGCCGATGCTTCTCGCGCTCGGCCTCTGCACACGCTTCGCTGCGATCGCGCTGTTCTTTTTCAACATCGTTGCCGCGACGTCATACCCGGATCTCAGCGATGCCGGGCTCAAGGATCACCTGCTGTGGGGCGCGCTGATGCTCGTAACTTTCGTGTACGGCCCGGGTCGGTACGCGCTCGACCGGTGGCTCGAGCGCCGGCAGCGCTAGTGGACTGCAACAGTCGAATCGGAAGTAAGTATCGCGCCGCAGTCGGCGGTCAGCGCGAGGCGCGAGGAAGAGTCATAGTTCAAACTATGGCGACGACGAGCAACAAAGCGCTGGCCGCCGAGAGCAAGCGAGACGCTTTCGATTTGGCTATTGCAGTCCACTATGGCGAGGACGTCGCCGGCGTCGCGAGGATCGACATCATTTCCGCGTACCCCACCTCGACGAAGAACGTGTCCGGTGGATCGCGGCTCACCCGGTACCGAACGTCGATCTCCGTCGTCTGCGTCGCGTTGGAGCCGGAGGGCGCCGGTACGGCGACGCGGAGGCGCGCCATGCAAGTGAGCTGTCCCGAGTTCGCGTCCCATTCGATGAGTCGCATCGCCTGCGGCGATACGCGCATCGACTTCGCCAGCCGCGCCCGCTTGGCGGCGTCGTAGGAAGGCGGGTAGCCGTCTTCCACGACCCGCCGCACGCGATCGCGGACCATCGACGACAGCGTGCGGATGACGGCGCTGTTCTCGCACTCGATCCTGGGCTCGCCGCAGCCCGCGACGATTACGGAGGCGAATGCTAGGAGACAGATGGTGATGCGGCGCATGGTGGCGGCGTTTAGGGTAGCTGGTAACCGCTGAACATCTCCCGCAGTCTCGTCTTCAGGAGCTTGCCCGTCGCGGTGTGCGGCACCTCTTCGACGAACACCACGTCGTCGGGCAGCCACCATTTCGCCACCCTGCCTGCGAGGTAGCCGAGGAGATCCTCGCGCGTAACCTCCTGACCCGCCTTGCGCACGACGATCAGCAGCGGGCGTTCCTGCCACTTCGGATGCGGCACGCCGATGACGGCCGCTTCCGCCACCGCGGGATGCCCGACCGCCGCATTCTCGATCTCGATCGAAGAGATCCACTCGCCGCCCGACTTGATCACGTCCTTCGACCGGTCGGTGATCTGCATGTAGCCATCGGGATCGATGGTCGCCACGTCGCCCGTGTCGAAGAAGCCTTCCCCGTCGAGGATCGCCCCGCCGTCCCCCTGGAAGTACCCGCGCGTGACCCAGGGCCCGCGGACGAGCAGATGACCGAATGCCTTGCCGTCGCGCGGCAGCTCGCGCCCGGCGTCGTCCGTAATCTTCATCTCGACTCCGAACATCGCGCGTCCCTGTTTGGCCTGCACATCGAGTCGTCGCGCGAGGTCGTAGGACCGGTGCTTCGGAAGAAGGTTGCAGATCGTGCCGAGCGGCGACATCTCGGTCATCCCCCACGCGTGGACGACAAAGGCCCCGAATTTCGTCTCGAACTGCTCGCTCATCGCGCGCGGTGCCGCCGAGCCTCCGATCACTACGCGCCGCAACACGAGATCGCGCTTCGGATCGAGCCCTTCGGCATCGACGTGCTGCAGCAGCATGAGCCATACGGTCGGCACCCCCAGCGCAAGCGTCACGCGCTCGTCCTTGAGCAGCGCATAGACGCTCTTGCCATCGAGCGCCGGCCCGGGAAGCACGAGCTTCGCACCCGACATCGGCGCCGCATACGGCATTCCCCATCCGTTGACGTGGAACATCGGCACCACGAGGAGCACCGACTCGTCCGGCGACAGCGCGAGGCTGTCCGCCATGCACGCGGCGTACGTGTGGAGCAGCGTCGAGCGATGCGAGTAGAGCACGCCCTTGGGGCTGCCGGTGGTTCCGGACGAGTAGCAAAGCGACGATGCGGTTTGCTCATCCAGCACGGGCCATTCGTAATCGGCCGACGCCGCCTCGATCCACTCTTCGTAGCAGATGAGGTTGGACACGCGAAGCGAGGGCATGTGCGCGCGATCGGTCATCGCGACGAATCCCCGGACGGACGGGAGCTCCGGCGCGAGGGCCTCGACGAGCGGCGCGAACGTCGTGTCGAAAAAGAGGTACCGATCTTCCGCGTGGTTGACGATGTAGGCGATTTGCTCGTGAAACAGGCGCGGGTTGATCGTGTGCAGCACTGCGCCGCCGCCCGAGACGCCGTAATAGAGCTCGAGGTGCCGGTAGCCATTCCACGCCAGCGTGGCGATCCGATCGCCGGGGGCAACACCGAGCGCCGCGAGCGCATTGGCGGCCTGCTTGGCGCGGCGATGAATGTCGCCGTAGGTGCAACGATGCAAAGGGCCTTCGACCGTGCGCGAGACGATCTCGGCGCCGGCGTGCAACGCGACCGCATGCTCGATGATCGACGAGATGAGCAGCGGACGGTCCTGCATCAGTCCTAGCATGAGGCGCCGGCCCGCAAACGCGACGTCAGTTCGCGAAGCTCGAATGCAACGTGGTTTTGGCTTCCAGCGCCTCCAGCCGGCCGAGTACGCCCGCCTCCTCGGCAGGCGAGAAGCCATACGCATAGAGGCTCCGCGCCTTCGACGGGCGCAGGACCATGTTCGTATGCCGGTGGAGGTGGTGCGCGATGTCGTTGAACGAGATGCCCATCAACACGGCAGGCGCGTCGACACGCGTGTTGTGGCGCTGCGAGCCGATCACGTAAAAGCCGAGCGACTTCTGGTAGAAGCCGACGTGCCGGGGATTCACCTCGATCACGACATAGTCGAAGTTGCGGACGCGAAACGCGAAGAGATAGACGGTGTGGAAGAGGCCGGCGAGCACCGGTTGCGAGCGCCGCGCCGTGCCGACGGCGAGACGCGTGAACTCGCAAATGCGATGATGTGCGCGGCGGAGGGCATCGATCTCCGACCGGTAGAGTGTGTCCGCGGCGACGCCGTCGGCGGAATCGAGCCGCACGGTGATGGTGCCGGCAAGATGGCCTTCGTCGTACGCCGCGAACGTCCAGAGATTCGGGTTGGCAGTTGTCGTGTGCGCGCGATAGCCGCGCTTCGCATATCGCTGCTGCACGAGGAGGCTTGCCGCGCGATGCGTTTCGTGGCATCCGGCGAGCCGGATCTTGAACGCGGCAGGGTCGCTCTGCTCGTCTGATCCCGTACTCGGAGCCTCGACGGGAAGGCCCTTCAAGCGAATCGCGACGTCACGATGCACGGTGAAGCCGCTGTCGTCATGAGGCAGGGACGCGCCGCGTTCCGCCTGCCGTGCGCGCGACCACGGCCAGCGCCGCTTCGCGTTTCCGCGGATACGTCCGAGAAATCTTTCCAACCGACCTTTCAATGCAACGCACCCGTCGAAGCCGCAGAAGCGGGAGTGTTCGGCGGCGGCGACGCCAGCGCCACCTCCTATCTGGCCTTTGCGACCAGGCCATCGACGATGGTACCCTCCGCTTGATGCGAGAATTGTACGGCACATTCGGTGATGCCGCCTCGCGCCGCGAGGCCGATACGTGGAGCGACGTCGCGGACACGCAGCACCGGCAAGCGTTTCCGATGGCGACCGAGTTCTCAGACTCGGTTCACCTGCCCCTCGACCCGGGTGAGGACCAGGACGAAAAGATCGTCCGGCCCTCGCTTGCAATCCTGTTCCGCATGGCCGTCGGTCCCGACGCGGACTACTACGGGCCGCGCTTCCTCGAATACGAGCGGACCGGGCATAGCTTTCCGAGCTGGAACTGGGCGGCGTTCGTGGCGCCCGGCGTGTGGGCGATCTACCGCCGCCTGTGGGGTCCCGGAATTGCGTTCAGCGTTTGGCCGTTCCTGGCGCTCGTGCTCTGCTGGTTCGCGCTCCCGTCCTTCAGCGATACCGGTTTCATCGGCCTCGCGCTGGCCGCGCTCGTCGTGTGGTTCAGCCCAGGCGTCGTCGGCGCGCTTACCGCCAACATGCTGTTGCACCGGAAATCGCGTGAGCTCGTCCAGCAAGCCGAAGCAATCACGTCGGAGACGGACAAGGCCGCGCGCTGGCTTTCGCGGCGCAGCGTGATTGCGCCGCTCCGGGCGGCGGCGGTCTCGGTGATCATGCTGGCGGCGCTCGGCGTCGTCATGCCGGTTTTCAAATCGGCGTACTCCGACCACCTCGTCAAGACCCGAATCGCTGCGAGCATCGCGGCGATGCGACCGCTGCAACGACAGCTCGAGGAGTGGTTCATGTCGCGCTCGCCCGACGATGCGCCGGCAATCGCGATGTCTGAAACGCACGTCGACACGCCGCAGCTCGACAAGGTCAACGTGAGCCTCGTCAACGGCCGAGTGCGTCTCGCAATCGATTCATCCATCCCGGAGCTCTCCGGCCGCTCGATCCTGCTCGCGCCCGCCATCGACCGATGGTTGGAGGTGCGCTGGATCTGCATACCGGTCGACATCCCGGAGCGCTACCTGCCGCAGGAGTGCAAGCAGGGATAGTCGAACGGGTCGGTCGAAGACTGCGACGCCCGCAGGGACTAGAGGGGGAGGGTTTCCTCGACGCCGGCGCGGCCAAAGCGACGCGGTCCGAAATCAGCGCGGTCCGCGCGATTGCCCGAATTTTTCCGGGAAGCGCCGACAGGGCGTCAACGGGCGTTTGCGGTTGCCCGTTAATTCGCGTTATGCCCAGTTCCGCGGCAGCGCGTCAGTCGCCTCACGGTCGTCCGGTCCGTGGCTCAAAGCCTCGCACGTGAACCTGCGGTAAGCTTCGCCGGCAGCCGCCGGATCGCGTGGCCCGACGTGGTCGAGGCGGCGCTCGTGATTGCCGCGGTCGCGCTTCTCTTTCCCTGGTTCGAGCGGGTCGCCGCGGAAGATGCCGGCCGCGACCGCCGCTTTGCCGACGGCGCCGTCACCGTGCGCGGCCTTCCAGCTCCTGCTTTGCCGTCGCTCTGCTCGGCCTACGGCGGCTTCGCCGAGCCTCTCGTGCGCGAGCGACTGTGCCGCCATAGCCACTTCGCCGCCTCGGCCGACTTCGCGAAGCTGCCCGCCGCCCTGACCGACACACGCCGCCGTGTGCGCACCGCGTTCCTGGCGCCGCTCAAGGAAACGGAAACGCGGCTCGCGGACCTTCGCTTGCAGCAACGCGAAGGCCTGGGCGACTTGCTGGTGCTCAGCACCGCGATCGAAGCGACCGAAGCCGAGCTGCGGCCTTTCGTCAATCGCTACGCGCTGGACGGCCCCGAGGGCACCGGCCCTGCACCGCTCGAATGCGCATTCGAAAAGACCGAGGGCGCGCTCGCGCGCGGTGCCTCAGCCGCCGAGCCGCCGTTCAGGGACATGACGCGCGCCAATGCGCTCTTGCTCCTCGGCGCCGCGCTCGACGGGCATCCCGCCACGCCCGCGCTGGCCGAGGTCGCACTGCTCTCGGCTGACCCAGCGCGCGACCGCAGTCGCTGCGGCGGCTGGCGATTGGCGGACGCGCTCGCGCAGGCGTCCGTGCTGATGGCCGACGCGCGCCAGGCCCCTGCCGCCGCCGCCAAGAACGAAGCGATGCGGGGCCTTCTGCGCACCGCCGGCTGGCAGTGGGCCGGCTGGATGATGCTGGGTTTCGGAATGGTCCAGCTCGCGCGGCGATCGATTCCGCCCGCTTTCGGCATCGCGCTTTCGCTCGCTGCGTGGGCGGTCGCCGCGTGGGCCGGGCGTGTCCCCTGGCCGCTCGCATCCGAACGCGCGTTCATACCGGGGCGGGAAGGCGCGTGGTGGTTCTCGCCGCCCGCGCCGTTCGTGCTGTGGCTTTTGGGAGGCGCTCTCTTCGTCCTGCTTGCCGCAGGGTCTTTGTCGAAGCGGCTCGCGCCGGGTCCCGAGACGATGGCGTCGCGCATCGGGTACCCGGGATTCGTCGCCGCCACCGGCATCGGCTTTCTGCTGCTGCTCGACCTTTCGGCCAACGGACACGCGAGCAACCGTTTTCTCGCGCTCTATCACCAGGGCCATCTCTGGCTCGGATTGCTGATTTTCAGCATCGTCCTGTTTCTGCGCCAGCCGATCGGCAGGCTCCTCGGCTGGTGCCTGTCGGTCGTCGACGGCGTGACGAGCGCAATCGGCTCGCGCGTCCGCACTGTTGGAGCGGTCGCCGTGTCCGTCATCGTGATGCTCGCCATCGTCGGCGGCGTCGGCTTTCTACTCGCCAACATTCGACAGCTCACCTCGGAGCTCGGTCGCGTGTGGCTCATCGTCGGCGCGTCGTGGTTCTTCTTCCTGCGCGGCACGCCGCTCGCGGAGCGCCTCGCAAGAAGCGACAGCTCGCTCATCTCGCTCGCGCGGTATGTCGCGCCGCTTTTGTTCGTCGTGCTCGTGCTGATCGGCACGATGGTGATCACCCGCGATATGGGGCCGCTCCTGATCGCGGGTTACGGCGCCGGCGCATTCGTCGCGGCATCGATTGCGATGTGGTGGCACCAGCGGCATTGCGCGGCGGGTCCTGCGTTTGCCATCGCGATCGCGTTGTTCGTTGCCTGGATCCTCGCGACGACGACGGCGCTGTTCGAGCTCGGGTCGATCGACGACGTGACGGCCGCGCGCCTCGAGAACCTCGCCGCGCCGATGGCGTCGGCGAACGACCAGCTCGCGCTCGTGAGCTGGTTCCAGGCCGCCTCGCCACCGACGGGCTTCGGGCTCGGCAATGTTCCCTGGTGCGGCTACTCCCTCGGCAAGGGCTGTGCCGGCGTGCCCGCGCAGATCCAGAGCGATTACACGTTCACTGCCCTCGTCGGCGCGTTCGGCTGGACGTTCGCGTGGGCGATGACGATCGGCAGCGCGATCTGGCTGCATCGTCTCGTGCGCCACCATGGCCGGGTCACGCGCGGCGAGCCGCGGCTCGTCGCCTCGCAGGGACGCGTGGTCAACGACGACCAGGCATTTCTGAGCTGGCTGGCCGTCACGTGGGTCGTCCTCGCGCTGTGCCAGCTTGCAGTCACCGTCGCCGGCAACCTCGCGGTGCTGCCCCTCACCGGTGTCACGTTCCCGTTCGTGAGCTTCGGCATGACGTCGCTCCTCGTCAACATGGCGATGCTCGGTCTCGCGCTGCACATCAACGTTCCGGGACGCGGCTACCATGGCTGACAACATGGTCAATAAGCGGCAGGCGACGCTGCTCGACTTCGCGATCGCCGCGAGCATCGCGGTCGTGCCGCTGCTGCTGCTCGTCCTGATCGCGGTCGCGGAAGTGCGGCCCGGCGATCCTTCCGTTAGGGCGCGACCGGGGAATAATCAGCACGTGAGTCTGCGCGAAGTCGCTGCGCTCAAGACATTCGAGCGCGCGATCGTGCGACGCGATGCTTTGAGGAGCGCGCTGCCGACGGCCGACGCCCTGCTAGAGCGCTTTCCGCAATGTCGCAACGAGTGGGACGGACGCGGCGGGCGGCTGCAGCGGCTGCGAAAGCTCGTGGCACGCGACCACGAGGCCACGCTGTCGCCCGCGCAGCGAATGGCGGCGCAGCTCGAAGAGCTCGACGCGTCGCTCAAGCGCTTCAGCACGGGGGCCAACCGGCGCGTCACCGACGCCGTCGGCTTCGATGCCACCCGCTGGTACGACGCCGTCCACACGACGCTCGAAACTCCGATCGAAACGCCCGACTACCCCGGGCGCCGGTTCGTCGTCCAGTGCGAGGACATCGCGCGCGCGGTGACGATGCTGTCGCGCGCGGAAGGCCGGATGCTGCCGGCGCTCGCCTGGCGCGGTACCGTCGTCGAGCGCGCGCTGAAGCATTGGCGGGCCGATCAATACGTGGAGATCGGCGCGCGGCAGATCGCCCGGGCCAATCCCTGGAGCGGCTTGCCCGGGTGCGTCTACATGGGATTTCCCGCCCCGGATGCGGATGCTCCGATGCCCGAGTACTTCGTCGCCGGGGCGCGCGGCGTCGCCACGCGCCTCTGCAATCAGCCGGCGATGCTCGGCGTCGCCATCACCGACCGGCCCGCGGCGCGTGCCGTCGGAAGCTCCGACGACGCGACCGCCGACATGCGCGCCGACGACGAGCGCTGGAGCGTTCCGCCGTCCCTCGGCATGATGTTACAGCCGCTCGCGACGCTGCAACGGCCGACGGGACCGCTGTATCGGCTCTACACGGAAGGCGCGGCAACCGCCGGGCTCACGCCGACCGAGTATCGCTACGGGCCCAACAAGATCGACTTCGGGGGCACGCCGATCGACGTCGGCTTCTCCGTCGACATCACGATCGACCCCGCCGCGCAGGCGCTCGCGCAGAAAACCGCCGCCTGCTACACCGGCCGGCAGGATATCTGCAAGGCGCTTGGCATCGTGCGCGCCGAAGATGCGGGACAGCCGATCGGCCACCGGATGCTGGAGCGCGCGGTCGTGCGGATGGCGGCGATCGCGATCATCGACATCCCCACCGGGCGCATCGAAGCGCTCGCCGGCGCGTTGTCCCCGTGCACGCGCGAAGAGTACGACGGACCGGGCCGCGCAAAGACGTGCGACAGGCGGCTGCCCTACCCCATCCGCTACCGTCCCGACGCGCTGCTCAACCCCGCGGTGTATTTCGACGCGATGCCTGCTTCGGTCATCAAGCCGATCATGGCCGCCGCCTTCCTCTCGGATCGCGATGTCGGTGCACGCTGGCTCGCAGCCGAGCAGGCGCAGATGCAGCGTCCCGGCACGCCTTCGGTCGACAGTCTTCGCGGGCAGCTGATGCGCTCCAACTCCGCGCGCTTCCTCGATCGCATGCTTTGCGCCGACCAGGGGTTCCAGAATTGCCGGCGCCCGTGGGAAGTTCAGGCGATGGCGCTCGCGTTCGGCTGGAACGAGGGCTGCGTCGACGGGCGGAACGATTGCGGCAAGCGTGATCTCCTGTTCGGCCGCGCGGTCGACGCGAGCGACGAATCGGGCTCCGTGGCGCCTCTTGCCACGCTCGTCCCTTACGGCCGGCTGTTCGCGGAGCCGGTTGCTGTCACCGCCAATGGCAACAAGCTCGGCGCCCCGTTTCGCTTGCGCAAGCCAGCGCCGCTCGACATCGCCCGCGTCCAGGGCTGCGCAGCAGGCACCGACGGCAAGCGCTTCAGCAACGACGACTGGGAGCAGTGCCGCGCGCGTGGCGTCGTCGACATCGTCGCAGAAGGCTGGGGACAGGGACACGCGCGGTCCAGCGCGCTGGGTGTCGCGGGGATGATGGCCACGCTGGCCGCAGCGGCCAACGGGCAGACCGACCTCAGGAAGCCGCATCTCGTCGACGGGTTGCGTGGCACCGGTCCCGCGAATATCGCGCAACTCCGGCCGGCGGTGATGCGCTTCGGGCTGGCCGACGCGCAGCCCGGCAAGATCTCGCACGAAGCCGCGGACGTGATTCTGAGCGGACTCTCGTACAGCCATCGGGACGGAACGGCGAGGGCGGCGTGCGAGCAGGTGCTCGATGCCGCAACCTGCAAGGCGATCGACTGGCTTGCCGGCAAGACGGGAACGCCGACGTTTCCCAACGACAACCGGACGCTGGACGAGCTTGGGCGGCTCTGTTCGACGAACGCGGCGCCGGGCGCGCAGCAGGGGGCGGCGCAGGGTTCGCACAGCGACCGCAGCGCGTGTGGGCCGCTGCGGCCTTACAAGTGGTACGTCGCCGCGTACAAGGCCGATCCGAACGATGGCCGTTGGACGAAGGCGATAGGGGTATTGACCGAGCGCAACTGGATCGGGGCGACGGGTCGCGTGCACAGCGCCGGCGATCAGGGCCCGAATCCGGCCGCGGAGATCGGCATCCAGGTCGCCGCGCGGCACAGCGGCCGTGCGTCGAATGCGGCGGCATCCGCGATGGCGAAAGCGGCCGCGCCGCCGGCCCCGAAAGCGGCGACAACCGCGGCCACTGCAACGGCGGCGGCGAAATGAAGCGTATCGTGTCCAGCAATGGCCGGCGTCCTGCAAAAAATCCCGGCGGAGAGATCGAGGCGCCGCTCATCTGGACGTTCGACGGACCGTTCGCGACGTGCCTCGCCGACATGGAGGACACGTTTCGCCGCGCCATCATCCAGGTTGGCGACGTCTCGCGCATCGCCGTGCAGATCGATCTGTCCCTGCCGGCGCTCAAGCCGCGCATCGACGCGGGGGAGACGATCCAGCCCGCGTGGGGCGACTTCGTCGATCGATTGACAAGGCGCTACGGGCTGCCTGCCGGCCCGCGCGTCCGGCACCTGAAGATGGCGGGGCCACTCGCGACGATGGTCATCGCGTACCGGAGATAACACATGGCAATCAAGGGATGGGTCGTACACAAGGTGAATCGGCTGTTCACTCGCGTCGACCTGCCGCCGCGCGCGACGCCGCTGGGCCAGGCCGTCATGCGCCGAAAGCGCGAGACCGAGCCCCGCGGCGGCGCCGCCGATTCGCTGCCGCGCCCGCAGCATCTCGGCGCGTACGCGCCGCTCGTCGCCGCAATACGCGAAGAGCTGGAGCAGTTCGTTGCGAGCCACGTGCGCATGCACCTCGCGATCGCCGAGCACGACCGCTACCTCCTGACGTCGATCGAGGTCGCGTGCGAAGGCGACGAAGAGCGCGATCTGCTGCGGCACTTCGTGCGCGAGTTCAAGCCGCGGCAGATCAAGACGTACATCGAGAAGGAAGTCATCGGGCGGCTGCCGAACGCGAACGCGATCGATCTCGCGCATTTCGGCGGCCTCAACACGACACCGATGGAAGGCGACGGCGCTCCCGACGAGGCGTATGGCGAATTGCTGGCGGAGCTTCGAAGCTCGGAGCCGCGGCCGGGCGCGCGACCGTTCGAGGTCAGTCTCAAAGGCCGGTGGTCCGAGCTCGACGCGAATATTTCCGCAACGCGCGACAAAGGCACGAGCGGCACCGTTCCGCGCACGCCGCTCGCGGGGCGCACGCTCGAAGTCGAGATCGACGATGCGCACGGCAACCGCCATGTGACGCTCAACGCCGTGATACCCGGGCGCCGCTACACCGTCGGCAACGGCGAGGCGTGCGACGTGGTCGTCAATGGCAAGTACGCAAGCCGCCGCCACTGCGAGATCTGGCTCGACAAAGGCGCCTGGTGGGTGACGGACAGCGGCTCGACCAACGGTCTGCGCGTCGAGTCGGCGAAGAGCGTGCTCGG
>Ga0207691_10000789_pt1 | contig 31491 bp, 29 predicted proteins | sample KBSM13metaG_FD_184327 | JGI IMG/M metagenome (GOLD analysis project Ga0207691, IMG submission 184327) | Miscanthus rhizosphere microbial communities from Kellogg Biological Station, Michigan, USA - KBS M1-3 metaG (SPAdes) (version 2) | ecosystem: Host-associated > Plants > Roots > Rhizosphere >...
TCACGGCTTCGGTGGCGGTGCTCGATACGCAGCTCGGGCGAGTCACGATGCTCGGCTCACCGTCCGCGCTGAGGCTCGAAAGCCATTCGGTTGCGCTCGGCACGGATCTGGCCGCAGCGCGCGTGTCGGCCGATCGCAAAACGCTGTTTGCCTTGTCGCGCGGGGTGCAACCGCAACGCTCGCCAGACGACGAACGGCCGCAGCTGCTGTTGATCGACGGTCAAAGCACGCTCCAGGCCGCGAGCTCGTACACCTTGACCGAGCCCATGAATCAGCTGGTGCTCGACCCCCAGAACGAGTGGGCCGTGGTGTACGGCAGTGCGGGCGTGGTGGTGAACCTGAACGAGCTGGTGCTGGTGAATCTGGCCCAGGCTGGCAGTGAGGCGCTCAGCTTCAAGACCCTGCTCAGCTTCGGCGGCAGCCCGAAGCGCTTCACTTTTACCGCACCTTTGGCGGTTCCCGGTGGGCAGCCGCGGCGCTTTCTGATCGTCGAACGCGACTCCGATTTGGTGCTGATCGACCTCTCCCAGCCCGACCGCGAGGCGGTCACCGTGCCGCTGCCCAGCACCGATGCGGGGACCACCGCCAGCTCCGCGCAAGTCGTGTACGACGCGGATACGGCGAGCATCGCGGTGCGCGTGACCGGCACCACGAGCGTCTTCATGCTTCAGCTCGCAGCTCCGGCGCTGGACGGCCAAGAGTATTCGGTAGTCACCAATCTCGTGGATGTGGGCGGGCTGCCCGCGGCCATCGACTTCGTGCACAACACGCAAGGGCTGCGCTTGGTGGCGCTGGTCGGGAGCAGCGCGGTGCTGGTGGATCCGGACACGGCCACCACGCAGGCGGTGCAAATGCCGGCCGCGTTCACCGGTATCCGGCGCATCACGAACGAGCTGAATCCCGCGGCAATGCCGGTGGCGGATGGCGACGTCGCGCTCCTGTACGGCCCGAACATCACCAAGATCGCCTACTTCAATCTGAGCGGCGCGCCCGGCGCACTGTTTCGCAGCATCGAGCCGTACGAGATTGGAGTGTCGGTCAAGAACGTGATCGACGTGCCGGGCGAGGCGTACTTCGATCACAAGATCCTCGAGACACCCAATCAGCAATTCTACGTGCTCGACCTGCACACGCGTGAGAGTGCGCCGATGAAGACCAGCGGCGCCTTGACGCTGGAAGTGGCACCGGACGGACAGCGCGTTTGGGCGTACAACTCGGGACAGCCGGGCTTCGCCAGCGTCGACTTCGCCAAGCTGCACCCGGTGTCGCTGATCGCCGAGCGCCAGGTGAGCCAGGTGTTCGACATCGAAGGTGCGAGTGGGCAGCGCACTGCCGTCGCGCTGCACTTGGCCCAAGGAACGACGCTCGGCATCGGCGCGACGGTGCTCGACGCGCTTTCGCCCTCCACGGCGAATGCCCGTTTCTACAGCGGTTTGGAACTGGGAGGGCTCCCGTGATGCGCGCGCGTTTCGCTCTTTTACCGGCCCTCGCGGGCGCGCTTTTGCTGGTTGCTGCGACCGTTCATGCCGAGCCCCTGGCTCCGCACCAGCCGTACGTTCAAGGGTCGCTCGGCCTGCGCGCGTCGCACGTTGCGGACTCGGGCTACGATCCGTTTTCGGACTCGGACGACTTGCTGCAAGTGAGCGTGGGTTTGGGCGCGACGCTGCTTCGTCACCAGCGCTTGTCTTTGGCAGCGGTCGGCTTCTGGGACTACGGCGAGAAGAGCTCGAGCGCGCGCGGCTCGCTCACTTCGCTCGATGTGCACCGGCTCAGCGTCGGTCCAGAGCTTCGCTACCATCTGCTGCCGCGCTTGTATTTCTTTGCGCACGCGCTACCCGCGTTCGCGCACAGCTCGGCGTCCATCGAGGATGGCGTCGCGCAGGTAACGCGCTACGCCCGACACTGGTCGTACGGGCTCGACGGTGCCGCCGGCGCAGCCTTCGAGGTCTATGGTGCGCGCACTGGTTCGATTCGTCCCCGCTTGTGGGCAATCGCCGAGGGTGGTTATGGCTACCTCGGTTCGACCCCGCTCCAGATGTCACCAGATCCCGGACAGGGTCCGCAACGGCCGGAGGCGGTCGACCTGGGATCGCTGTCGCTTGCAGGTGCGTACCTGCGCGTGTCTGCCGCAGTGGGCTTCTGAGTGGAGAGCGACAGGCGAGGGCCCACACATCCCGACACCCAAAATTCAAGCTCAGACGAAACTCTAGCGACGATCCTGACCCGCGGTGGGACGGAGCCGACGAAAACTTAGTAACGAGGAGAAAGCCTGGTGGACGCGCAATGGGAGATTGCTAGAGTAAACACCGTGCAAGTCGTGCTGCGGAAGCTTGGTCGGGGCTCTCGAGCCGTTGCGGGTCGTTTGGTTCGCGCCCCGCGCAAAGGCTCAGTCGTAGTGATTGAGTTCTCGGACGGTATGCACGAATACGTGACCACCCCAGTCAAGCGCGTGCTGCGCCTGGCGGCCAAAGACGTCTTCTATATCGAGACCGTCAATAGCCGTTACCGCCTCGAAGTCCGAGATCGCGAGCGCGCTCTCGAAGACGCTTCGAGCGGCTGAGCATCCGTTCCGGGCCATCCCGCCGCCTGCGGCCCCCTGCCCTGCCGTGCCTCGCGCGGCCACCGCTGCATCGGCTGAAAAAGTGAGCCCTGGGCGCACCCGCCAGCTGGCGAGGGGCGGGCAAAGGGTCTAAAGACTTTCCCCAACGGAAAAAGCACTGTATGCGGTCAGCCCCGCGGCGCTCGGGTAGTTCGAGAGCCCAGGCACCGGCAGTGCCCTAGAAAGACACGGAAGACGACATGGGACGATTCGACAGCCGCAATTCGGAAAAGATGACTCGCCGCAAAGGCCAGCAGAAGAAGAAAGAGCGCCTCGCGCGTCGCGCAGAAGCGACCAAGGCGGCTCGCAAGGCGGCCAAGCCGAGCAAGAAGTCGAAGGGCTGAGGCGCTGCGCGCGGCCTGCTGCCGCGCGCTCGACTCGCCGTGTTTCCCTGCCGCGAGGGCTCGTGTCAACGAGCCCGCAGCGAGCGGCGTTCAGTTTTCGCGGATCACTTTGGTGGCGAACTGAGCGTTGCGCTGAGGGGGACGCAAGACGTCGACGTGCTCGCCGAATAGGCCCACGTCGCCTGCCGAGCGCTTCTCGCTGTCCAGCGACCACGCGCCTTTGAGCGATGTCCACTGCTGCGTCACACGCGTGCTGCGCATCGAGCTCTCGTTCGTGCGCATCCAAGAGTAAGTGACCTCGAACACCGCGTGGTCCGAGTCCGGCATGCTCATGCCCGCGAGCTCGACGTCCACGATCCGGATCTCGCCGCCCCACTGCGCGTGGCGCTGCAAGAAATCCGCTCGCGCCTCGCTCGAGGCCTTGGCCGCTGCGCCGTCCATGTTGCCGAAGCGCGCGGACAGATTCAGCTCGCGCGCCGCCTCCGAAGCCTTCTCGGAAGCTGAGGGCGGCATCACGCACGCGCCGAGGGACAGAGCGCACACGAGCGAGAGGAAAGCCTTGGCCATGGGGCGTGGCTAGCAGGGCAGGCGCGCTTCGGGAAAGAAACTGGCAGATGGGGCGCTCGCAGGACGACGGAACGGAGCTGACGCGCCTGGTTACGAGTGCTCGGCTTCTCCGTGATACATTCGATGCGATGCAGTCGCTGCTACACCAGCGCCGTGTGCGGACGCGCCGCCTGCTTTTGCTCGGAATCGCGCTCAGCGCAGGCGTGCTCGGTTGTGGCAACGCGGATCAGGGCGGGCGCCGTCCGGTAGGCGCGGCTGGCAACGCTGCTGCCGGTGCGGGCGGAACCGATGGCGCGGGCGCGCACATGGGCGGCGCGGGTGCGGGCGGCGGTCCTGCGGCGGATGCCGGCAGCGGCGGCGCTCGCGCGGGTGGCGGTGGGCGCAACGACACAATGGGACTTGGCGGAAGCGCGGCTGGCGGAAGCGCGGCTGGCGGAAGCGCGGCTGGCGGAAGCGCGGGCGGGACGAGCCCGGTTTACCCGCTCGTCATGAACGACGTGACGATCCTGGCGCCGCTCCCGCCGTCGAGCGCGACGTCGGTGCTTCTGCGCGGAAGTGATCTGGCGGACGATGGGACGGCGTTCGTGCCTCGCGTGCTGTTCGAGCGCATGGCCGCGGGGCGCGAGCTCGGATCGTCGCCGGTCCTGAACGCTGAAGCGTACGATCGCCTGCACTTGATCGCGGTGCGCTTCGATCTCTGCGATCGCCACCGGCCCGGCCCGTGCCCGGAGGCGGAGGACGCACGCATGCGTCTGGTGTTCCAGCCCCTGCTCCTGAATGGGCTTGCGGAGGACGCTGGCTTGCACGCGTTTTACGCACTGCGGACTGACGAGATCGGCGGTGCCATTGCGACGCTGCGCGAGCTCGCGCGGAGCGCGCCGCCGCAGACCGGCATGCTTCGTATCAGCCCTGCCCTGGGCGCGGCCAATCCCGAGGCCTACGCGACCAAGCTGCGCGCCTTCGTCAAGCGATACGGCGGCGACACGCGCCTGGTGCGTCTCACGATGAACGCACAGCCTCAGATCTTTGCGCAGGTCCGCTGGGTGTTCCGCGGCGTCGAGAAACAGGGGGACGCGTTCGTCGACATGCCAGTGGTCGGCGGGAACGCGAGCGATCTCTCGGAGTCCGTCATCCTCAGCGGCAGCAGCTTCGATGTCATGCCCAGCACCGACACGCCGTCGGGTTTGCTGGGCGCGATCCAGAAGACCCTGTTCGACGCTGCGAGCGCCGCGCAGCAACGCGACTACCTTTCGGCACTGGCGGCCGTCGAGAATCCGTTGACCCACACCGCGGAAACGCTGGCGTGCGTCGCGTGTCACGTCACCACCTTCGTGACCAGCTCGCGTGCCACGGACTCGTCGATTGACCCGCTAGCGCTGCCCGCGCGCTACACGTCGAAATTCGATCTCTCCACCAAGGCCGGCGAGTCGGCGACGACCCCGAGCATCCGCGCGCTTGGCTACACCGGGCGGCAGCCGATGATCTCCCAGCGCGTCGTCAACGACACCGCACAGACACTGGCGGAGATCGAGCAACGCTATCCCTGACGCCGAAGGCTTTGCCGGCTGTGGCGCGACTCGTGACCATCAACCAACCCCTGTCATGAACGAAATTCGGAGTTCGAATTCGATCTCTAATCTCTGAGTGGGAGTGGGCTCGTGGGCGCCGGGCTCTCGAACGCGCGCTCGGAGAGCTCGGCGCCCACGAGCCCACTCAGAAGCCCGCGACAATCACGGCGTAGGTTTGGGTGCTGGGGGCCTCGTCGTCCAAGCCCTTGGCGATGCCCAAGCGCAAGTTGGTTTGGATGAAGTAGGCGGTGATGGCGTCGACCCAGAGCTCAGCGCCGATGCTGCCGTGGAATTGAGCGAAGGGTTTTTCGGGGTCGATTTTGCTGTAGGCGCCGCCGTAGTCGAAGAACAAGACACCGCTCATGGTGCGCAGGAAGACGGGGAGGGTGCTCAATCCGCGATCGGCGTAGAGCAGAGGCAAGCGATACTCGACGTTGAGTAGGTTGTAGGAAGTGCCGATGAACTGCGCGGGGGCATAGCCGCGCAGCACGAACGCGCTTTGACGGATCACGCTGTTGTAGCTGTCGTACAAAGATTCGTCGACGAAGCCGCCTGTGGCGTACAAGCCGCGACGCACGTAGCTGCCGGTCGAGGTGCCGCCGGACAAGGCCAGCGCGAGTACGTGGTGCTTGGCCCAAGGCATGAGCTGATAGGCGGTCGCGACACCGCCGATGGCGGTGAGTGTGCTCTGGCTGCCGAGGGCTTCAGCGGCTTCGTCCAAGCCGAGGCCGATCGAGAAGCCTTTCTCGCCGCTGATGCCGTAGGCCGTGCCTTGCGCGTTGCTGTACGAATAGCCGAGGTGCACGGCGCCCAAGTAGCCGCGGTCGGGGGTGATGGGCACGAGCGAGTGCGGATCGGCGCGCGTTCCGAGCGGCAAATCTCGGCTGAAGTTGGCGATCGTGTAGCTGAGCGACACGCTTTGGCCGTCGAATTCGCCGGGCACTCCCCAAGTGATGCCGGTGCTCGCCCCGGTGGTGTGCTCGGTCGTGATCGGTCGCTCATTGCCGTAGCGGTAGTCGTTGCGCGGCACGGCCGAATGAAAGACTCCGGCTCGGAACGAGAACGGCAAGCGATTGTAGGCATAGTTCGCGCTCGCTCCGATCACGCCATCTTCACTCGTTGGGATGGCAAGCTTGGCGCTGAAGGCGTGCCGGCCGATGGCGTCCGAGCCCTCGGTACCGATGGTGAAAGTCTTGCCGTACGTGCCTGGCCCGTAGGCGATCGTCCACGCGTGCGGCCGCAGCGTGGGCAACGGATTGTAGCGCTCGACCGGCCAAGCGTGGCTCATGCTGGGCTCGAACGCTGGCGAGCGAGTGTCCAGCGCCTCGGGGGCCGGCAAGAACTGGCGCGGCTCGAGTGGCAGGTCGTACAGATCGAAGCCGTACGAGCCGTAGCCGACGTACACCAGGCGCCGTCCGTCGTGGGAGATCGCCGGCATGTACGCGCCGGTCAGCACGTTGGTCACTTGGCTGAGCTTTCGGGTCGCGAGCTGATACGCGAACACGTTGGCGATCCCGGTCCGATCCGACACGAAATAGAGCGTCTTTCCGTCGGGCGACCAGGTCGGCTGCTGGTCGATCGCGCGGTCATGGCTGAGCTCGTAGAACGATCCGCTCTGCACATCGACGATGCGGATGTCGCGGTAGCCGCCGCGTGTCCACGCGCTGTACGCGAGCTGCGTTCCGTCCGGCGAGAAGCGCGGCGTGTAGGCTTGTTCGTACTCGGCGCTGGGTACCAGCGCTCGCTCGCCTTCGAGCTCGTGTTGCGCATTGAGCTGGGCGATGCGCAGCGTGCTCGTGCCCGCGCGGTTGGTGATGTAGCTGATCGAGCGCCCGTCTGGGCTCACGTCTGGCGTGCCCGCGCGGGCGCCCACGGTCAGCCGCTCACGGTTACGCTCGGTACCTGCCGGCGAGCGTGTGTTGGCCGGTTGTCGGAACAGGTCGTTGAAAAAATACAGGCGCCTGGAGGGCGCGCTGTTGTCGAAGTAGAGCGCGCACTCGCGATCGACGGCGAGGCCCTGCCCGCCGGAGCGCGCGATCAGCTCGGCGCTCTGGTCTGGATTCTCGGCGTCGAGATCGAGCGCGTAAATGCCAGACGTGGTGTGTCCGTCGTCGCGCAGGTAGAGCAAGCGTTGCCCGTCGCGCGGGCCACAGTTGGGCATGAAAACCGGGGTCCTGGCGTTGAACCCGCGCTGCGTGAGGCGCCGCCCTTGGCGCAAGCCGCGCGCCAAGACGGCCTGCTTTTGCGCTGCGTACTTGCGCTCCAGATACGCTCGCCAGCCCTCGTACAATTGTTCGTAGGTGCGACCCGTGACACGCCGGATCGCGCGGTTGATGCCCCAAGGCACGACCGACGCGCCGTAGTCGGCCGCTACCGCAGCGTAGGTGTCGGGGCCGTAGGTGTCGACGATCCAACCGATGAAGTTCGCGCCGTATAGATACCAGAGGTTGCCGCCCGGCCAGCGCCGCGCCGGATTGCTGATTTGATCCAGGCGCGCCAAGCGTTGCTCGAGCACGTCTGCGCGCAGGTACATGTCGAATTGCGAGGAACGCAGCCGGCCGCCCGAGGTGTGCTCGGTCTCCATCACCACCGCGAGGCCCTCCAAGATCCAACGCGGTTGCGCTTGGTTGGGCGCGAAGGTCTTGCCCAAAATCGAGTTGCCGAGCGCGGGCAGGCCCGACGTGTTGTCGATCTGTAGGATGTGCGTGTACTCGTGGGTGACGAGCTCGTTGATCCAATTGTCGTAGTCGCCGAGCGGCGACATGTCGTCGGGCGCCGTGGCGAACAAACGCACGACGTTATAAGGGATGGTCGAAGCCGAACCGTTCGCGGAGTCGGTGTCGTCCGTGACCACGATTTCGGTGACCTGCTTGGGCGCCCAGCCGAGCTGCGGCACCAGCCTTTCGTGCGCTGATTCGGCGCTGCTCGCGATGCGCTGCGCGATGCCCTCCAGGCCACCGTGATAATGGACGCGGAAATGCGGGGTCTTGACCGTGTACCATTCGAGGTACGGATCCCCCGCATGCGCCTGCCCCACTCGCGTTACCACCCAAAGGACGCAGGCGAGCGCTAGCCAACGAGCGCGCCTCATTGCGCTCTCATGTACTACGAATCACAGATCGTCGTGAAACAGCGGTTCGCGATTTCTGACGTAGCGATACACGAGCTGACGCCCCTCGGGCGTGATCTGGGTGAACTGCGCGCCGAAGCCGGGCTTGCCATCGCCGCCACCCGAGTCGGGCGTGTCGCGCGTCCAGCGTACGATGCCGAGCGCTTCGAACTCATAGCCTCCGGGCATCGACACGCGCAGCGAGAGCGGCTGACCAATGGGCGGGATCTGGTAGGTGGCAATGAAGATGCCGCCCGAGTCGATCACGTCATTGCCGCTCAGGCCCTTGTAGAAATTCGTGCCGCTGTGTGCGCCAAGCTCGGCCTCCACGCGCACTGAGCCTGGGGGCACGGCTGCGGGTGGGGGATTTGCGGGCGAAGAAGCCACGGCCGGTGCAGCCGCGCGCGCCGGCGCGGCCGCCGGCGGTTGGTACACAGGCGCGGCGGGCGCGGCGGGCGCGGCGTACGCGGGCGCCGGCGGTTGGTATGCAGGCGGCGCGGGTGCCGGATGCGCGGCGGGCGGCGGTGCCGCTGGTGGTTGTTGCCAAGCTTGCGCCGGAGGCTGCGCATACGCGGCAGGCGGGGCCTGGGGCGGATATGCTTGAGCCGGATTTCCAGCCACCACCGTGCCTGCGAAGGGCGACACCGCGGGCGCCTGCACGGCTTGCGACAGCTGGTGAATCAAGCTGAGCGATCCGGCGATCGCCTCCAGCGCGTGATCGACCGCGGGGTGCTGACCGGCGCTCACTTGCAGCGTGGCGAGCGCCTGGCGCGCGGCAGCCAGTGCAGCTGGGCCAGCCTCGGCGGCGGCTGCGCCGTGAGTCGACTCGATCCGATGCAGCGCGCTCATGGCGTGCGCGACGGGCTCGGCCACACTCATCAGCTGCGGGGGGACGCCGGGGCTCTGCAAGGCACCCAGACCACGAGCAAGATTTTCACGCGCAGCGCGGGCTGCCGAAACGGGATCGGACATCCAAATTCCTCCAGAGCTGCCGAGTCTATCATCGAGGGTCACGATTCCAAGTGCTGGATCCTACGGAGAAAGACTTGGCTAGGCGGAAACGGCTCGGCCTACGCGCTGGGCGACGGCTTCCGCGAGCGTGTGGCGATCGAGCTCGCTCGCTTCGCCGCTCGAATCGTCGTCCTCAGTCTCGTCGTCGTCGCTCTGGTCCAGCAGCGCACGCTCCACTGCAATTGCTCCATCCCCGGTGCGGATCACGAGCGTGCCGGGCTGACCCATGACGGCTGCCTCGCCCGGCTCCAGCGCGCGCACGAAATCGCTGGCCGGTTTCGCCCGGGTGACGAAAAAGCGTAGCTCGCCGACCTCCACCGCCAAGCCAGGGACCGGCGAAATCGCGCGGATTCGGGATAAAACGCGTGCGGTTGGCCAGCTCCAATCGACGCTCAGCTGCCGGCCGGTCGGCTCGGGCGCCCACGTGGCAGCCTGCTCGTCTTGAGCGGTGGGCGTCGGGGGATGGGAGCGCGCGAAGCGCCCCACTCCCTCCCTCAAGAGGGCGAGCGAGGGGCGGTCGAGGGCGCGCGCCAGCTGCCAAGCGTTGCGCTCGCCCACCGGGATCGCGCGCTGAAGCAAGATGGTGCCCGTGTCGTACTCTGGAGCCAAGGTGTGCAAAGTCACGCCAGCTTCAGGGTCGCCGCTGTCGATGCTCCAGAAATAAGGATTCGGCCCGCGGTGTCGCGGCAAAATCGAGGGGTGCACGCCGATCCCGCCGTGGGCCGCGGCGTTCAGCCAGCTCGCCGGCAAGAGCCGCGTCCAGAACCAACTGACGATCAAGTCCGGCCGGGCACGGGTCAGGGCGCGCTCGATTTGCGCGTTCAACTCGTCGCGCGGGGCGCCGAGTGCGTCCAGCAAGGATTCCGGCGCCAGCTGACGAGTGACGCGCCGCCGACCGGGGGCCGACAAGGGCGAGAGCACGCACGGATCGAGCTCGTGCCCATCACGCAGCAGCAAATGGGCGCCCAGCGGTAGGCCGAAGTAGCCGACTTTCACGTGACCTCGCTCGGCAGTGTGCCGAAAAGTTGTGCCTTCACCTAGCTCCCTGTTAACCACGAGCCGATGGAATTCGGCGGAAAAAGTCGCGCCTTTCGCTCGGCGTTGCGCGAAGGCAACCGCTTCGATCCCGCGGCCTCGAATCGGCCGGTGTTGACCTTCGAGGGCGTGCACAAGGCTTATCGCGCGGATTGTCCGGTGCTTCGCGGCTTGCAGCTCGAGATCGCGCGCGGCGAATTCGTGTTCATCACCGGGCCCTCTGGCGCCGGCAAGAGCACCCTGCTGCGACTGCTGTACGCCGCGGAGAGCGTGGACGCAGGGCGGATCCTGTTCTTGGGGCGAGAGATCGGCCGGCTCACGCACGGCTCGATCCCGTTTTTGCGCCGCAATATCGGCATCATCTTCCAGGACTTCAAGCTGGTGAAGAACTGGAGCGTGCAGGACAACGTGGCTCTGCCGCTCGAGGTGCTCGGGCTGCCGCAGCGGGTGATCAGGAGCCGCGTGGGTGAGGTGCTGGAGCGCGTGGGCTTGGCCGGCCGCGGCTCGGACTTGGCGAGCGTGCTCTCGGGCGGTGAACAACAGCGCGTGGCCGTGGCGCGCGCGATCGTCGGCGAGCCCGCGCTTTTGCTGGCGGACGAGCCGACCGGCAATCTCGACCCACAATTGGCGGTCGATATCTTGGGCTTGCTGGAAGACATCAACGAAACTGGCGTCACGGTGCTGTTCGCCACTCACGATCGCTCGCTGCTCGACGTGCGCCCCCGGCGCGTCGTGGTGCTCGACGAGGGCAAGGCCACCGACGTCCCCAACGGCTTGGATGACGTTGCGGAGTTGGTCGGCAAGCGCGTGGCGTGAAGGATCGACAATGACTCCCATCGAACGAGCGTGGCGCGGCACCAAGAACGATTGGCGAATGCACGCCTTGAGCGTGTTCTCGGTGGCCGTGGCCTTCGTCTGCCTGGCCTCGGCGCTCTTGGTCGTGGTCAACGTGAGCCACGTCAAGGACCGCTGGTCGAGCACCGGGCGAGCTTCGGTTTACCTGAAAAAGGGGGCTGATCGCCAGCAAATCGCCAGCCTCGAGCGGGCGCTGCGCGGAAGTCACGGCGTGACCGAGGTCAAATTCGTGTCCAGCGAAGACGCGCGCCACGAAATGACCGGCCAGAGTGACGACCCGATCATCGACTCACTGCCGACCGAAGCCTTTCCTGCCTCGCTCGAGGTGAGCATCCAGAGTGAAGTCGCCGCGGGTCGACTCGATCAGCTTTCGCAACAACTCGCCGCGCTGCCCGCGGTGGATCGCGTCGAGACCTACGCCGCGTGGAGCGATCGCTTGGCGGCGCTCTTGGCCGGTGGCGTGACGGCCTCGGGGCTACTGGCGTTGGTCGTGCTCGCGGCAGTGATCAGCGTGGTCTCGTCCACGATCCGACTCGCGCTGCAGCGGCGCCGCATCGAAGTCGAAGTGTTGAAGCTGGTGGGCGCGACCGACGACTACGTGCGCCGCCCGTACGTGGTGGAAGGCGCGGTGCAGGGCGCGCTCGGTGCTACGCTCGCGCTCGTGCTCTTGGGCGTGCTGTTCGCCATCGTGCAGAGCCAGTTCGATGCCAGCTTTGCCACCTTGATTGGCCTCAAACCCTCGTTTTTGCCGTGGAGCGTGGCGCTCGCGCTGGTCGTCTCGGGCGCGCTGCTGGGCGCACTCGCAGCCCTGCTCAGTGTGCGAAGGCTGCTCAGCGCATGAAGTCGGTGCGCCTCGGCCCAGTCGTAGGTGTGCTCTTGCTGGCCGCGAGCGCCGCCGCGCTCAACGCGCCGGCCGCTGCGCTCGAGCCCGACGATCAGACCGACCCCGCGGAAGCCGCCGACCCGGCGCCCACGCCCGCTGCAGCCGCCGCGGCTGCTGCCCGGCGCGATCTCGGGGGCGACGCAGAACGTCGCCTGAGCGAGCTCACTCGCCAGACTCAAGCCGGCAAAGCCGAGCTCGAACGGCTCGGCAAAGAGACGGACAGCGCGCACGCGCGCACGGTCACGCGGGGGCGCGCCTACGTGCTCCTGGCCAAGGCCGGCCTGCTGCCGGTCGGCGGCGGCTTCGAGGCCTTGGTCGAGCACGCGGTGCGCCTCGAGCGCCTGCGCAATGCCATCGGTTCCGACCTGAAGCTCGAACGCGAGCTCAGCCAGCGCCGCGTGTCACTCGGTCGCCAACTGCTCGACCTCGAGGCGCGCCGTTCCACGTTGGAGAACGAAGTCCGAGCCATGAGCGCCGCGCAGAGCGCGTTGCTCTCGGAACAGGACCGCGCGAGCGCCTTCGCGCACGCGTTTTCGGGCAGTGTCGGCTCGTCGCACACCGCGGTTTACGGCGCGGGCGTCGGACCCTCCGACAGCGCGCCGCAGGCCGGCGGCTTTGCTGGCCTGAAAGGGCGCTTGCCCTTTCCGATCACGGGTCGCAGCGAAATTCGCAGCGCTGAGCGCGCCGGTTCCGAAGGGCCGGGCCTGGAAATGTTCGCTCCCGCGGGCTCCGTGGTGCGCGCGGTGCACGCGGGACGCGTGGCGTTCGCCGACTCGTACGCGGCGTATGGTCGCAGCGTGATCCTCGATCACGGCGGCGGTTACTACACGGTCAGCGCGAACCTGGGCTCGATCGACGTCAAGGTGGGCGACGATTTGTCCTCGGGCACGCGCCTAGGCACGGTCGGCCTTAGCGACGGTGCTGCACGCCTGTACTTCGAAATCCGGGCCGGCAAGAGCACGCTCCCGCCCGCGGACTGGTTCGGCATTTGAGCGTGCCACTGGGCTAAGCTCGGCCGCCCATGGGTTCAGCCCTTTTTCTGGTCTGCGCTTTACTGTGCTTGGGCTACCTCGCGCGCCGGCTCGGCCGACTGCCGGAGAACGCGGCGGAGGTGCTGAATCGCTTCGTGATCGACATTTGCGTTCCGGCCACGGTGCTGCGGCTGGTGCCGAAGATGACCGTGAGTCCGGCGCTGGCGGTTTTGGTAGTGGTGCCTTGGGCGATGGCGGGACTCGCCTATCTGACGGCACGCCTCGCGCAACGATTGTTCAGCTTGGATCGTGCGGACACCACGGCGCTTTTTCTGGCGACGGCGCTCGGCAACACCTCGTTTCTCGGCTTTCCGCTGTGTAGCGGCCTGTTCGGCGAGAGCTCGCTGCCGTTCGCAGCGGTGTACGATCAGCTCGGCTCGTTTCTGCTGCTCAGCACCGTGGCGCCGCTCGCGCTCGGCAAAGTGAGCGGTGACGCGCGCGTGACCCCGAGCGAGCTCGCGCGGCGCGTGTTGCTCTTCCCGCCGTTCTTGGCGCTGTTACTCGCGCTCTTGCCGCTGCCCCACCCGGCCGCGCTCGAGCCGGTGCTGACCGCCGCCGCGGCACCACTCGTGCCGCTCGCCATGTTCGCGGTCGGTCTGAAGCTACGGTTTTCGCCGCCGCGGCCGAAACGCGTTTTCGGACTCGGGCTCGCGCTGAAGCTATTCATCTTTCCGGGCGTCGCCTGGGGCTTGGCGCACGCGTTGGGCGCACGCGGTCTGGTGCTCCAGGTCGCCGTGTTGGAGACCGCGATGCCGACCATGATCACGGCCGGCGCGCTGATGATGGCGCACGGTGTGGCGAGCGAGCTTGCGGCTGCGTTCGTCAGCTGGGGGCTGATTTTTTCGCTGCTGAGCGTCCCCGCCTGGTCGCTCTTGGTTCGCTGAGCGCGGCTGCGCCTGGCCGAGCTGCTCAGCTCCTGCTAATCCTGAAGCCGATGCTTCGATGTGGGTTTGGGGGTTGGGGCGCGCGTGCTGTCTGCAGCGGGCTCGTTCTGTCGTTTGCGAGCGTGTCGCTCGCGCAATCGTCGGCCAGCTTTCCGGCGTCTCCGCCCGCTGCTCCGCCCGCGGCCGCTGCTCCGCCCGCGGCCGCGCCTCCGTCCGCTCGAGCCGCCAGCCCGGCGCCGCCAGCAGTGGTGCCCACGGCCGCGCCGCCAGCCGCAGCCGTGCCGCGCCTGCCTCCGGCGACGCCCGATCAAGCGCTGCCCAATTTCGGTCCTGGCTTCGCCCCCGCGCTGCTCCCGTACCGCGCAGGGCTACCGATTCCGCCGGGCTATCATGTCGAGCATCGCGCTGCCAACGGCTTGATCTACGGTGGCTTGAGCACGCTGGTCATCGCCTACACGACCGCGATTGTGTTGGGCGCGACCGCCGACGTCAAAGCCGGCACGGGTTGGTTGGCGTTGCCGGTGATCGGGCCCTGGGCGGCCATTGGTGCGCGCAGCTACCATTGCAGTAACGATCCACTGCTCGCCAACAAGTGCGTCAGCGGCGCATTCAGCGAGGTGCAAACGATCGCCATCTTGTCCGCTGACGCCGTGGTGCAGGCGACTGGGGCAGTGTTGTTCGTCGCCGGGCTTGCGAGCGGGCACGACGAGCTCGTGCGCAATGACCTGCCAGTCAGCGTCCGAGTGTTGCCGCGGGCGGTTGGTGCGAACGGCTTCGGGATCGGCGTCGACGGCCGGTTTTGAGCCGCTTCTGACGGGTCAGCGGGGGCGGGCGCTTTTTCGAGCAACCGGCGCGGCTCCTGTACCGATCAGGCAGGGCGCAAGCAAATGCGCCCGGACCCAAAGGAGTATTGCAAAATGACCACTCGTGTTGCCGTCGGCGGACCGCCGACTTCCGTCTACCCGACCACGACCGCGCCGCGCGTCACCCCCGAGCCCGCGCGCCCCTTTCAGCAAGTGATGAACGCCAGCTCGGCGGCCATCGTCAGGGGCGCCGAGGCTGCGGTCACGCATCTGCCCGGCGGCAGTATCTTGGCCGCAGCCATGCGACCCGGGGGCTCGGGCCTCGGCTCCGGATTGTCGGCGGGCAACCCGTACGGGCCCAGCACCGCCCTCAATCGCCCGGAAGGCCCGACCGGCACGGCGACGTCCGCGCTCGACGCGGGTCTGGGCGGCAGCGTTGGTGGGGGCGATCCGAACATGCAACAGGTGCTCGCCCAAGACGCGGATCAGAACCTGTATTACCTGCAGCTGCAAGAGCAGATTAGCGCCGAAAGTCGTGGTTATTCCGCCGTTTCGAACGTGCTCAAGGCCCGCCACGACACGATGAAGAACGCCATTGGCAACATCCGCTGAGCAGTTCGCGGCCGCTCGCGACCCGAGCGGCTCGCCCGCCTCTGGGCGAGCCATGCTAGGCTTTCGTGGGCAATTGTCGCGGCTAGGAACCAATCGAGGATTTAGCCATGGGTATCGACGGTATTGGCAAGCCCCCGGGCGCAGGCATCGGGAGCATTGGCGGCGCATCAGGCAAGGATGCCGCGCGCCCGGCAGAACCGTTCAAGCTGGACGCGAGCGCGCCAGCCGCGGGCGGCAAGGTGAGCGCAGCGCTCTCCAGTCTGCAACGCGGTGAGCTGTCGCTGGATCAATATTTGGACGGCCGCGTCAGTGAGGCCACCAGCCATCTGGTCGGCAAGCTCAGCCCGGATCAACTGGAGTTCGTGAAGCAATCGCTGCGCGATCAAATGGCGACCGACCCGGTGTTGGTCGAGCTCGTGCAGCGCACCACCGGCAGTGCCCCAGCGTCCGAGCTCCGTTGACCGCCCTGCGCACGAAAGTCCCGGTCTCGGAGCTGCGGATTCTCGGGGAATACCGCGGGCTGCTCTTCATCGATAAGCCGGCGGGCTTACAAACCGAGCCCGACGCGCGCACGACCGATACGCTGCTCTCGCGCCTGGCCGCGCAACTGCGCCTGCCCGATTCGCGCCTGCACGCGCTGTCCCGGCTGGACACCGGCGTGAGCGGCGTCGTGACCATCGGGCTCAGTCCGGACTCGAACCGGCTGGTGCAAGGCTGGCGGGAGCAAGGCCGCTTCAAGCGCCGCTATTTGGGCTTGGCCACCAGCGCCATGGGCAGCTCGCTCGCGCGCGCGGGCGCGTGGTCGGAGAGCATCGGGCGAGGCGCCGGCAGCTTGCGCTCGGTCAGCGGCCGCAACCCGGAAACCGCGCATACGGATTTTGCGCGCGTGGCCAGCGCGCAGCTGGTGCGCGCCACGCCGAGCGCGCTGCATTTGCTCGCGCTCGCGCCCGTCACCGGTCGCACTCATCAACTGCGCGTGCACTGTACCGCGCACGGCTTGCCGCTGCTCGGCGATCGCGCTTATGGCGGCGCGTCGCGCTTCACCTCCGACAACGGCGCGGTCACCGCGCTGGAGCGCATTGCGCTGCACGCCGCCTGGGTCGAGCTGCCGCTGTCCGCACCGTGCCGAATCGAAGCGCCCACTCCGGCCTTTTTGCTCGACATCTGGCGTGCCTTTGCCGGCGACGCGGCAGCGTTCGAAGCGGCGCGGCGGCTCGCGCTGCCAGCGCCTGCGGAATAGCGCCCGTCCCTGGTCGCGTGTGTTTCGCGGGCCCGTGCCATCGGTTAGGGTCCCGCCGGCATGAGCCTCGCGGCGAGCCTTCGCAGATTATCGATTGCCGAACGGGTCGCGCTGCTCGCCTGGCTGCTGACCGCCGCTGCCTTGCTGGTCCGCTTACCCTTCGGGGTGAGTCACCGCGATGAAGCCTTCTACAGCGCGATGCCGTATTCGTTTCTGATCGGCAACCAGCCGTACGTGGACGAGCTGGCGATTCACCAGAACGCGGGCCTACTGCTGGTGCCTTTTTTCCGCCTGTATCTGGCGCTGACGGGTTCGGCGGACGGTCTGATCTTGTTCAATCGCGTGCTCTACTTCCTGTGCTTGGGACTCACCTCCTTTGCCGCCTACCGCTTCGTGCGGCGCATCGCCGACTTCGGCACCGCCTGTTGGAGCGCGACGGTGCTGCTCGGCTTCGGTTACTTCAATCTATTGGCTCTCAGCTACAACACTCAAGGTGCGTTCGGCTTTCTGTGCGGCACGCTGTGGGTGGCCAATGCCATGCTCGATCGCACGCCCGGGCCGCGGTTGTTCGTCGCTAGCCTGTTCTTCCTGCTGGCCGTCTTCAGCTACCCGGGTCTAGTGATCGCCGTACTGCCGTACGGCGTCATCGTGCTCGCGTGGTTGTATTTCAAGCGCGGCAGGCGGGCTTGCGTCAACGGGCTGCTCGGTCTCGCTGCGGGCGCTCTCGTGGCGCTGCTGGCGCTGCTCGGGCTCGCTTTTTGGATCGGTCGGGCGAACTTCGAACGCTTGAAGGAGTTTCAGCAAGCGCTCGGCTACGGCGCTGGCAGCGCCCTGGCCAAGCTCGACTTCTACCACTCCGAAGCTTGGAATTGGCGTTACCATTGGCTGGCCTTTGCAGCCGTGTTCGTGCTGACACCGCTCGCCTGTCGGCTGCTCGATCGCGGCTTGTGGCGAGTGGCGTTGGCGACCGTCGTCGCTTGCGCGCTGTGCTATCGCTGGTGTTTCTCCATCTCGGGGCCCACGACAGCGATGCTGTTCTTCCTTTCGATACCGGTGCTGGCACCGTGCAGTGTCGCTTTCAACCGCGGCTTTCGCCAGGGCAGTTTGCTGCTGCTGCTGATTTGGCTGCCCTCCGTGTTTTCGATGCTGGCCGTCACCTACACCAGCTCGAATGGGCTGAGCGCGATGTCGCTCGGCAGTCTCGGCGCGCTCTTGGCCGGCGTGGCCAGCCTGGGCGCACTGCTCGAGGCGCGGGCGCTGGCCCAGCCGCAGGCGCGCCATGGATTTGCGCTGGTCGCGGCTGCGTTCTCGGCCAGCTGCGCGGTGCTCGAGCTGCACAGCTTGTATGCGGGCGCGTACGACGACACGAGTAGCGTGCTGCGTGAGCTCGACACGCGCGTCTCGTCCGGGCCGATGCGCGGCACGTACACGACGCGCGCCAACGCCGAAATGTTGGTTGCAGTCGACCGTGATTTGAAAGACCTGGCGCTGAGCGCGCGCTCACTCACCGTGTTCGACGGCTTCGCCGAGGGCTACATGTCGACGCGCCTTTCGCCGCGAACCTGGTGCCAGTGGATTTACTGGACCGGGACCGGCGCTTCCCGTCGGAAGCTGATGGAGGGCACGTTCGGCAGCCCCGAAAAATTGCCGGACCTAGTGCTCAAAATCCATCAGGAGCAGGTGTCTCGATCGCTGTGGAAGAAATACGAGCGCAATCGCTACCATTTGGTCATCGACCGCCCCCAGCACGGCTACCAAATTTTTCGCAAAAACGCGTTGGAACAGGGCTAGTCGAGCGTTCACGCGCGGCGGCCAAGCGCGTGACGCCGATCGCCCCGATGCATGGGCGAAGAGCAATGCTATAGCGGGGCCGTGAAGCTCGCCCGTGTCAGCATCGTTTTCGGCGTCCTGGTCGCCTGTGGCAGCGCTCACTACGCGACCGTCGACCCGGGACATCCGGCGCTCGTCGTTTCGCACCACGTGGCCGAAGGCAAGGGCGAGGGCGCGGACCGGCACACCCCCCCGCCTGCCGGCGCTGCCAGTGCGGCGAGCGAGGGGCAGTTGGGAACACTGCCCTTGCCTCCGCCAGCGTCTGCGTCGGTGTCGGCGTTGTCGGGCTCGGCGCCGGATCCGCAGCCGCTGTCGATGGCCGAGCAATGGCAGTATCAACTCTTGTTTCAGAACGGCGCGCCCAGCGTGGAGCAAGTCGAGAAGCAGATCTTGCCGAAGCCCATCTCGACCCCGCGGCGCATGGGTCGCTTCGCGCTCGAGCTCTGGATCGGTCGCGAGTTGATCGATCGCGTGCGCTTCGATTTCCCGTTGATCGCGGCCGAGGAAACGCCGGGCGCCACGCGTCGTCCCCTGCACGACGCGCCCAGCTTGGTGCCCCACGCGACCGCGCGCATTCGCGTGTCCGTGCCCGCCAGCCCGCGAGCCACGCGTTTGGTGTTGGTCGATCGCGCGACCGAAAAAGTCCAAGAGCTGCCTTGGCCGCCGGACCGGCAGCCGAGCGCACCTACACCGACGACGACTGCAAGCGCGCCCCCGCCCGCGTCCGCTGCCCCGCCGCCAGCGCCTCCTGCGCGCGCACCCAAACCCCCGACTGGCAAGTAACGCTCGTCGCTGCTTTCTGCGCCTGGCCTAGCGTTCTCGGGCCACATCGGATACCCCTGTCATTCCGATGAAATGTGAAGCTTGCCAGCACCAGAACATCGACGGCGCTCGCTTCTGCGCAAACTGCGGAGCGCTGATGCCGACGCTCGCGGAGGCCGGGGCGGACCCGCTGATTGGTCAATTGATCGGCGGGCGCTACCGGGTGACTGGCGTGCTCGGCGAAGGCGGCATGGGCATCGTGTACGTGGGCGAGCAGCAGATGGGCTCGACCGTACGCAAGGTGGCGATCAAAACCTTGCACGCGCATTTGTCCAAAGACCCGTCGGTCATCGCGCGCTTTCATCGTGAGTGCGGCACGGTCGCGCAGCTCGAGCACCCGAATACGATCAAGTTTTACGACTTCGGCTCGACGGCGGACGGCACGCTGTACATCGCCATGGAATTCGTGGCGGGCAAGCCGCTGGCGGACGTGCTCGCGCACGGGCCGCTGTCCGTCGAGCGCACGATCAAGATCATGCGCCAGGTGTGCGGCGCTTTGGACGAAGCCCACCTGCAGGGCATCATTCACCGCGATTTGAAGCCGGACAACGTGATCTTGACCGATCGCGCGGGCGAGACCGACTTCGTCAAATTGCTCGACTTCGGCATCGCGGCGCGCACCGAGTCCGCTGACGCGCAGAAGGAGCAGAAGCTCACTCAGCAGGGCATGGTGCTCGGCACCCCGCCGTACATGAGCCCCGAGCAATTTACGGGCAAAGCGTTGGATGCGCGCAGCGATATCTATTCGCTGGGCGTGATGACTTACGAAATGCTCGCGGGCCGTCTGCCGTTCGACGCCGACACACCTTGGCAGTGGGCGACGCAGCACATGAGCGTGCAACCGATCCCGTTCGAGGTCTCGGCGCCGGCCAAGAACATCCCTGAAAACATGCGCAAGGCGATCTTGCGTGCGCTATCCAAGAACAAGGAAGATCGCGAACCGAGCGCGCGCGAGTATTTCACCGAGCTCTCCGACGGCGGACGCGTGACCGTCGAATCGCACCCGGACATCGGCGGCGCGACCGGCACTGCGGCCATGGCGCAGGTGCCTGATTTTGCTCCGCCCGTCGCGCCGATGATGATGAACCCGCCGCACCCGGGCGGCCCAGGGCCGGTCGGGTTCCCGCCTCCCCCGATGACCAGCGGCCGTGGCAACAAGAGCGGCGGCGGCAAAGGCCTGCTGATCGGCCTGGGCGCCGTTGCCGCCGTTTTGCTGGTTTCAATCGCGGTGCTCGCGGCCCGTTCCCTGGGCGCGAAGAAAAATGCCGACGCCGACATCATCCCGCTGGATCAGGGCACGGCGCGCAGCGGCAGTGGCGCGGGGATCGGCAGCACTGCTCCGGTCGTCACCCTCGATCCAATCATGCCTCCCACCCCCAGCGTGCCGCCGGTTGCGTCGACTGAGGCCCCCGTCGGCACGTTACCGCCGGTGGAGCCCGTCAAAACTGCAACGCCCACCGGCGGCGTCAGCAAGCCTGCTCCTGCCCCCGTCTCCGGCGCGAAGGCCTGCGATGCTTGCATCGCGGCCGCCAGCAATGGCCAAGCGTCCGCTGCGGCCGCCAACTTCTCGCGCTGCGATGACGCTGCCAAAAAGGCGCAATGCGGGCAGGCGGCCCGCAACAAGGCGCCCGCCGCCGCGAAGCAAGCCGCACTCAATGGCAACTGCGCGGCGGCCAAAGCCATCATCGCGGGCGCGCAGGCGATGGGTGCATTCAGTCCCGCACTTGGTTCCGCCCTGGCTGGATCCAGCTGCAAGTAGATTTGTTAACCATTCCAGTCACTTGCAACGGCGAGCTCGGGCGGGTGCAGCGCTTTTGCCGTCAGCTTGACGACTGAGGGAACTCGTATTTAGATGCTGAGGCGTCCCGGTGACGTTTGGCATCGCGCCAAGTGACGAGCTCGAAGCAGAGGGGAGTTCTCCCGCACGGGAAGTACTCAGTGAAAGTAAGACCCCCAAGCATGTCGACACGGATGACCTGGCCTGAGTTCTGTCGTTCGAACGAATTCAAAGGTCGTTGGGTAGCAATCGATAACTGTCGATACGATCAGGCCACTCGTCAGCCCGTCGAGGGTGACGTCGTGGATTCTGACGCGGAATTGTCGGAGTTGTGCGCGCGCATGCGCGAAGCCGGCAACAGCGCATGCACGATCGTTTTCTGCGAAAGCGACGTGTACATCGAGGGTCCGCGCTCCTCGGTGCAGCGTCAGAGCGATCGCAGCAGCCCAGCGAACTAACTAGGCGCTGATGTGGGTCGAGCCCACACAACCGGTGCTGGAGTAGCAGTACCGAACCTGGACGCTAGCGGACGATCGGCTTGAGGACGGCTTTGCCGTCCTTGATCACGACGTCGAAGTCGATTTTTCGATTCTTGTGCTGCTCGCGCAGCTTGGCCTCGGTGGCCTGCATCGACTTCGCCAAGCCCTCCAGGCTGACCTTGGCCCCGTCTTGAGTTTGGCGCTTCGCTTCGAGCAGGCGCGCGTGCAGCTCGCGGACCCGATCGTCGATCACGGAGGCGGAAGCCGCCGCGGCCGCGGCCGGCTTGGGCGCGCTTGGTTTCGCCGGCGTAGTTCCCGGGATGATGGGTGCCAGCGGCCGGGCTGCAGCTGGGGGCGGCGCGGGGTGAGCCGAGAGCGGCTTACTACCCGGCGGGGCGGGAGCCGGGCGCGGCGGGATGGTGACTGGTCGGGGCGGCAGCGCGGACGCCCGCGGGGCGGAGGCGGCGGCCGGCGCGGACTTGGCGGGAGGCTCACGCCGCGGCGTGGTGACGCCTGGAGTCGGGGGCGTGCCCATCGGCTGCGAGAGCGGTTTGCCGAAGGGGCGAGCCGGGACCTCGGCTGCTCGCTTGCCCCGCGGTGCCGCTTTGTTCGGATCCCAGTCGCCAAGGAAGTCCATGTCGAGATCGAGGCTCTCGAAGGGGGGGCGAGACGCACGAGCGGTCGGGGGAGCAGACACGCGCGCAGGCACGGGCGCCGCGGCGACTGGCGAGGAAGCTGGGAGCGCAGCGCGGGCTCCGGGCTTCGGGGGTGGAGCGAGGCGCGGCAGTGAGACGGCCGGACGGGCACTTGGAGGCCGCGCGCTCGGCGGCGCGCTAGGACCTGCGCTCGGGTGCGTGCTCGGGCCCGCGCTCGGGTGAACGCTCGGGTGAGCGCTGGGGCTCGAGGCATGAGGCGTGTCTTCGTCGGGCTGCATGGCCTCGAGCGCGGCTCGGCCCAGGCGCTTGCGCGCGGCGATGGTCAGGATCTGGCCCGGCGCGATGCGCTCGGCGCGGATCACGTGGCGTTTGTAGGTGCCGTTTTCGATCTCGCGGCAGATGCGCTGCCAATACTGCTGGAAGGTGTTGTAGCGCGAGATGATCGTCTGCAGCTTGAAGCGCTTGGCGGTGTTCCGGATCTTCTCGCGCCGGAGCACGTAGATTCGGCGATCGATGTCCTTGCGCGGGATCGCGGGCTCGATCCGCTCGATGCCCATGAAATATTGCTCGTACAGCGCGCGCAGACGCTCGAGGCGAGTCTCGAGCTCTTCCAGCGCGACTTCGAGCTCAGCGTTCTCCACTCGGTCAGCTCTTCAGGGGGGTGATGGTGAGTTTGTCGAAGCAGGCCGGGACTTGCCAGTCGTTGAACGCGAAATGCTCGTGCCCTTCACCGATCAGTGGGCTTGGGTCTTTGAAGCTCAAGATCTCGACGTCGTCCACGAAGTAACGGACGGTTTTGCCGTCACTTCGCTCTATTTTGAAGTGATACGCGCGATCGGGCAGTACCGGCTGCGCGCGCGGGTCGGTTTCCCCCGGTTCGACGTGCAAGGCCTTGCGGTCCGCGCCGTGCTCGTCCAGCCGAGCCAAGACATGCAGCGAGTTTTTCCAACCGCCGAAGATGATCAAGTAGCTCGTGGCGTCGCCGTAGGAGTTGCCGCTGGCGGCGCTCGCGCCGTCCCCCCAGGCCTCGACCTTGAGGTCGCCCTCGGGCGAGGCACTCGTGGCCTCGAACTCGATACGCGCGTTCGTTGGTAGACGGCGGCGCAACCAAGCCGGGTGGTTGTGTGCGTCGCTCACACACAGCCGCCCCTCCTTGACCGCCCAGCCAGGGCCGGTGACGTTCCAATCCGGCCCGAGCTCGCTGCGCTCGAAAGTATCGACGAAGCGCTGAGCGATTTGCGGGCCGGGCGGCAAGGCGCGCGCGCTGGCCGCGCCGGCGGGCGCGCGACGCGGCTCGGGCGACGCCGCGTTGCGGGCTGCGCGGGCGCTCGCGGCTGGCCCGGACTGCTGCGGGCGCTCGTCCGGCACGCAGCCACCCGCACCGCCCGCTGCCAGCACTGACGAAAACACGAAGGCCCTGAGTCGCACAGCGCGCCATGCTACCACGGCCATCTGCAGTTAGAGCCGCGCTCCCGCACTTCATGCATCCGATCCTGTTCAAAATCCCGCTCCCGGCCTGGTCGCTGCCGCTCGGCCCGAGCTCGTTTGCGCTGGCCGGGCTAGGACTTTTGTTGGCGCTGTTCGCGCAGCGCAAGGGCGCGTTCGATTTGCTGGTGATGGGCGGCTTGGCGCTGGTGTGTGGACTGGCCTTTGGCTTTCTCTTCCGTGGCCAGCGCTTGCTGCTCGAGTCACTGCCCATTTACAGCTACGGCGCGATGCTGTGTGCGTCGCTGGTGGTTGGCTGGTTTCTCACGCTGTGGCTTGGCGAGCGAGACGGCTTGTCGCGTGAGCTGTTGGCGAACTGTTACTTCGTGACCGCGATCGCCGCGTTGCTCGGCGCGCGCGTGTTGTACGTGCTCACGAACCTGCACGAGTTCCGTGACGTGTTGGACGTGTTAGCCGTGCGTCGCGGCGGCCTGGTCGCCTACGGGGGCTTCTTGGGCGGATTTTTGGGCTCCTTTTACTACCTGCGCCGGCGCGGCGTGGCGCTCTTACCGTGGGCCGACGTGGCCGTGCCTAGCTTGGCGAGCGGCCTATTGTTGACGCGTCTCGGTTGTTATTCGTTCGGTTGCGACTTCGGTAAACCCCTGTCTTCGGCCGCTCCCGGCTGGCTCAAGCATTTGGGCACGTTTCCGCGCTGGCCGAGTGACGTGCTCGATGGTGCGGGGTCGCCGGCTTGGTTGCAGCACGTCGATCAGCGAGGCTTGTCCGTGAGCTCACTGACCTCTCTGCCCGTGCACCCGACGCAGCTGTACGAGTCCCTGGTGGGCGGCTTGCTCTTGTTGCTGCTGTGGCGCGTCGGCAAAGCGCGGCGCTTCGTCGGCGAATCCTTCTTCGCCTTCACCTTCGGCTACGGCTATTTGCGCTTCTGGGTCGAGCTTTGGCGCGACGATGACGAACGCGGCAGCTTTGGTCCGGCGTTGCCCCAGCAGCTGCTGGTGCCCGCGCTGCTGCTGCTGTTCGCGGCCGCGTTCGCCTTTGGGCCAGCTCGAAGCATCGTGCGGCCCTGGCTCCGTCGTTTGACGATCGCGTTCGGCGTGCTGCTCGCGCTCGGCGCGTACTTTGCGCTGCGCCCGGCGCTGCACACCGCGAGCGTCGCCCTAGCGCTGTCCACGTCGCAGTGGATCTCGCTCTTGACGGCCTCGGCCGTGGCCTTCGCTTGGCACCAAAAAGAAGCCCGAGAAAAGCCGATCGAGCCTCAGCCGCGGCCTCTCAGCTCGACCTGATAGCGCACGGGCTCCGCGCCCGCGACGCGCACTACCAGTCGCCGCTCGTCGAGCTCGACGACCGCGTGCGCGGCTGCCGCGCGCCCCGGTGCGTCGTCGTCCAGATTTTCGATCAAGCTTTGCAGGGTGATGTACGGCACGCCCGAGATCACGTCGAAGTGATTCCAATGCACGTGGCCGTTGAACACGGCCACTACCCGCGGTGCCTCGCTCACGACCTGCTGCAAGGCGCGTCGCTCGGCCACGCGGCACAAGTGTGGCCTTTTCTCGAACCAACGATTGCCGTCGAGCCGCATCTCGCTGGCCGGATGGTGCATCAGTACGACGCTGGGCAGTGAGCTGTGCGCGAGGTCCGCGCGCAGCCAGTCGAGCTGCGCCTGTGGCAGATGAATCGCGACGTCCGTGACCTCGATCGTGCGCAGCACGCTGAAGTGCACACCGGCCACGTCGCGACTGTAGTGGAGCTCGCCTTGGTGAGCCCACAGCCTGCGCAGATCGTCGTCGCTCAGGTTCACCTGGTCGTGATTGCCGGCCACGTGGATGATCGGGCTTTTCAGCTTGGACATGATGGACACGAACTGCCCGTAGTGCTCGAGGTCTGCGGCGTGCGACTCGTCTTCGATCACGTCGCCTAGATTGACCACCAGGTCGGGCTGTACCTGCTCGTTCATGCGCGTCACGAACGCCTCACACAGCTCGCCCGCCTGTGCGGTGAGCTTGCGCAGCTTGCCCTGAAAGTGGGCACTTGGGCCGAAATGCTCGTCGGAGATCAGGGCGAAACGCATGCCGGACAGCGTAGCGCGGTATTGAGCAGCTCAGGAGAGCGGAGTAGCGTGCGCGATCAAGCCTTCGATTTTTCGGCATCACAGGAGCTTCATTCATGACGCACAAGACCCTTCGCCTGACGATCCCCCTCGTGCTGCTCGCGGCCATCGCTTGCAAGAAGCAAGATGAGCCGGCCGCTACCGCCGGCTACCAACCTGGCGCGCTCGGTGCAGCAGGCGCGCCGAGCGTGCTGCCGAGCGCTAGCGCGGGCGCGCCGCCGGTCGTCGCACCGGCGCCCGCGCCGGCTCCGACGACTCCGGCTCCAATCGATCCGACGCTGGCCGCCGCAGTGACTCCGATCCTGACGCAGCTCGGGGCGTCGCAAATCGTGGCAGGCTCGAAGCCGCTGGGCAGCGCCCTGGTCGGCAACGTGGGGGGCGCGCAGGTGCTCGAGCAGCAGATCACGCTGCAGCCAAGCAAATGTTACAGCGTCGTGGCCGCGGGCGCGCCGCCGATCAGCGAGTTGAACGTGCAGTTCGTGGCCGTCTCGGTCGTTCCGGGCATGGCGCCCATTTTGGCGACCGATCAGGACGCGGGCGCAACGGCGGTCCTGGGCAAAAAACCGAACTGCTACAAATGGGCATTGCCCCTGCCGGCGGCGGTCAAGGTCGTGGTCAGCGCGGCCGGGGGTCAGGGCGTGGCTGGGGCGCAAGTCTACGAGAAGTGACGCGCTTTGCGGCGCGGCTGACGGCGCGAGCCGTCGGTCGCGCTGCGGACATCAGCGGGAACGCTTGTCGACACGACGCACAGCCTAAACCCGGTCGAAACCCATGGATTGGACTCACGGCTACGTTCAGAGCATCGACTACACGCACCACTATTGCCGCGAGCTATCGCCGTCCCTGCTCGACTTCGCCTGCTTGTCGCGCGGCATTTCGACGAACATCGCGGATCGCCCGCTCGAGTACCTGGAGCTCGGCTTCGGCCAGGGCCTGTCGCTGAACGTCCACGCGGCGGCAAGTCAGGGTGAGTTTTGGGGTACGGACTTCATCCCGGCGCACGTCGCGAATGCGCGCGAGCTAGCGGCGCACAGCGGCGCGCGCTTGTTCGAAGACTCGTTCGAGGATTTCGCGCGTCGCGCTGATCTGCCCGAGCTCGACGTGATCGGGATGCACGGCACTTGGTCGTGGATCTCCGCCCAGAACCGAGCCGTGGTGCTGGACCTCGTGCGCAGGAAGCTCGCGCCGGGTGGCGTGTTCTACCTGAGCTACAACGCGCTACCGGGTTGCGCCGCGGAGCTTGAGCGCAGCCAAGCTCGAATTCGCGACCTCCGCGACCTTGAGCGATCACCTCGACGGCGCTGGCTTTCCGGACAAAGCCAAGAAGCTCTTGGACGAAGCCAAGCCTGCACTTTTGCGTGAAACGCTGCGCGACTACCTGGTCAATCAGCGCTTTCGGCGTGACATCTTCGTCAAAGGCGTGCGCCGTCTGAGCCCTGAAGCTCCAGAGGAGCGCTTCGGTCGCAGCCGATTCGTGCTGCGCGCACCGCCCGAGAAGCTGCTGGGCGCGAAGATCCCGCTACCGTTTGGCGAAGCCGAGCTGAAGCCCGAGACCTACGGCGCGCTCGGCGCGGCGCTCGCCGAGCAAGACTTCGCCCCCAAGACACTGGATTTTCTCAGGCAGCACCCGGGCTGCAAGCAGCTCCGCCCGGGCCAGTTCGTGCACGCACTACGCTTGTTGGTCAGCACCGGCCATTTGCACTTGGCCCAGTCCGAAGCGTCAATCGCCGCCGCCACGCCGCGCTGCCAGGCGCTGAACGCACTGCTACTCGAGCGCGCGCTGCACTCGGACGAGGGCAGCGTTTTGGCTTCGCCCGTGACGGGCAGCGGGGTGAGCGTGAGCCACGAGCAGCAGTTGTTTCTGCATGCGCGCGCGCACGCTCGAAGCACGCCCGAGGCCTGGGCAGCGCACGCCTGGAGCCGCCTCTCGGCGCTCGGACTGCGCCTGACTCGCGAGGGAAAGGTGCTCGAGTCCGCGTCCGAAAATCTGGCTCAGCTATCGCAGAATGCCCGCGTGTTCGCCACGCAAGAGCTGCCCCTACTGCGCGCTCTGGGCGTCGCGTGACTTGAGGCGGCGGCGGACGAGCGCGGCCAGCAGCAAGCCCAGAGCAGCGAGGGTGGGCGAGGCCGGGTGCGTCGAGCTGTCAGCGAGGCGACAGCCGCAGCCGCCACCGTCCTGCGTCAGCGACGAGAGCTTGCACGGTGGATCCTCGCCGAGCGGGATGGCGCAGGCGTCGTAGGTCGATGCACGGGGTGGCTCGCAGCTCAGCTTCGGCCCGGGTGGATAGGCAGCACAGATCGCCGCGACGTCGTCGGCGCTGATGAGATTCGGGCTGTAGGGCAGGCTTTGGTAGTTGGTGGGCCTCATCACCGAACCGATGACCTGACTGTGCGCGAGGCCCAGGAAATGGCCGAGCTCGTGGGTCAAGACGTACATCAGCGAGGTCGACATCGTGCCGGAGGGATCGCTCGCGAATGAGTAGTCCTGAGAGTTGATTTCGACGTCCGCGTCGATCACCAGGCCCGACTCCTTACCGCCCGTGGGCGTGGTGACGCCGATGTGGCCTACGCCATCATGCCAATTGCTGTCGTGGAACATCACCACGTTGGCGTCCTTGGCCAGGTTGTCGCAGACGGCTTCGCGGCGGTCGCAACTCACGTAACTCTGGAACTGCACCTCGAAACGCGGTGAGCCGCCGCCCGGACAGCGCGCGGCTTTCCAGGCGCTGAAGGCTTGCTCGACGAAGGCTTGAACCTGATCCGCGTCGAGGTTCGAGCGCGGCGAGCCATCGACCTGCACGGAGTAGGTGAGGCAGGGGCTTGCCCAATGCAGAGGATTGCCCTGGGTGACGCACTGACTTTCGTCGCGCGGACAGGTGGGGTGACGTGGATCTTCGCCGAGCTCGCAGCTCATCGTGCGGCAATAGGCGGCCGCGCGCGGCGTCCAAGCCAACGCACACACGGCGTACAACGCCGCTACGCCCAAAGTTGCCCCGCGCGAGCGTGACTTCACGCGCAGATGGTTAGTGCAGCGCAAGGAACACGTAAAGTGGTGCCGTGCGTGGAGTCGAGTGACGTGTGCGCGACGTGGGCTCGCGCACGCAACGCGCTTGCACTTTTGCGCTCTGGCTGTGTCTCGGGTCGCGCTTCTCGCTCGCGCAGCCTGGCGCAGTGACGCGCTGAGCTCGCCCGGGCTCTCCGATTCGCAACACTCGCGTGTCGTGGAGAAGAGCAACGACGGACGTGCCGCCACGCCGGGCCGTCGCATCGCTCGCTATTGCGAAAGACAGCGAGCCATTGGCTAGCCGTGTGCGTGGACGCGGAGAACGCGCGCGGCATCGTTCTGCTGCGTCCGTGCCCGCGCACGAGTCTGTGCCCCGCGCACGCGCGTTCGATTACGCGCGTTCGAGCACGCGGACGCGCGCCCGCGCTCGAACACGCGCACGTGTTTGGGGAGCTGCGGTTTGGTGATACCTTTTGCGCGTGAATAGCAGTGGCTTCACCATCTGGCTCACGGGGCTCCCTTGTTCTGGAAAGTCGACCATCGCGCGCAACCTGGCGCGCAGGCTCCTGCGCCGCGGGCGACGGGTCGAAGTGCTCGATGGCGATTTGGTGCGACAGTCCCTGTCCTACGGCTTGGGCTTCAGTCGCGAGGATCGCGATCGCAATATTCAGCGGGTGGCCTTCGTCGCCAACTTGCTCGCGCGCAACGACGTGATCGTGATAGTCGCCGTGGTCAGCCCGTATCGTGCGGCTCGCGCTGAAGCTCGGCGCGCGACGCATGGCTTTTTCGAGGTGCACGTGGACTGTCCGCTCGTCGAATGCGAACGACGTGACGTCAAGGGCATGTACAAGCGAGCGCGCGCAGGCGAGCTGCGTGGCTTCACCGGTGTCGACGATCCGTACGAAGTCCCGCTCGAGCCGGAGCTGAGCCTCTCGACGAACCTGCAGTCGAGCGACGAGAGCGCCGCACGAGTCGAGTCTGCCCTGGTCGAAGCGCAGCTGCTCAGCGATGGCGATCCCGACTTGGGCGAGAGCACCGAGCTCGAGCAGCGTCACTCGCAGCTGTTCGTGTGGCGTTAGCCGAGGCGCGACTCAGAAGTAGCCGTTGTCGCGAAACCAGGCCACGGAAGCGCGAAATGCCTCTCGGATGGGCGTGGGCGACAAGCCGAGCTCCCGGCACGCTTTGAGGTTGCTGCCGTACTTGCCACTCGTCAAAAGGCGAATCGAGTGCTGGTTGAAGCGCGGGTATTTGTCCGGGAAAAACCGGGCCTCGATCAAATCCTTGGGCAGCGAGATGGCGAGCATCAGTCCAGCCGGGATGCAGAAGCGCGGGCGCGGGCGACCCGTGTCTTCGGCGAGCCAGTCGAGAATTTGGTCGAGGGACGCGACCTCGCCCGAGAGCAGGTAGCGCTCACCTCGGCCGCCCTTGTCCATGGCCAGCAGGTGACCTGAAACCACGTCGCGCATTGGCACCCAGTCGAAAGCGCCGGGCAAGTAGGCTTTCATCTTGCCGGTGGCAAAGTCGACGAAGGTGCGGCCGACCAAGCTGGGACGGAAATCGAACGGCCCGACCGTCGCGCAGGGGTTCACGATGCAGGCGTCGAGGCCGCGTTCGATCTCGCGCTTGACCTCGACTTCGGAGGCCGCCTTGCTTCGTTCGTAGTCGGTCGCCGGCTCGTTGGCATCGAGCGCGTGCTGTTCGCTGCTCGGACCGTTGGGATTGTTGCCCATGGCGCCGAACGAGCTCGTGTGCACGACGCGCTTCACGCCGGCCTGGCGCGCCGCAGCCAAAAGCCGGGCCGTGCCGGCGACATTCGCGTCCCACAGCGCCTCGCGATCCCCGCTGCGAATGCTGATCATGGCGGCCACGTGATAGACCCGCTCCACGCCGGCCACCGCGCGCGCGAGCGACGGTGCGTCACGCAGATCGCCCTCGAAGCGTTCTACGTCGAGGCCCAGAAGCGGCTTTGGGCTCGAGCTCGGGCGGCACAGCACGCGCACGCGTTCGCCGCGCGCGAGCAGGGCGCGCACCAGATTGTTGCCGATGTGGCCCGTGGCGCCAGTAACGAGGGTGGTCATGTCTGGAACGTCAAAGCCGGGTCACTGAGCGGCCGAGTCGGATCGGGGAGTCTGATCGAATAGGGCTGCCTCTGCTCCGGCAGACGCGCGCATGGCCTGGTCCGACTCCGCCTGACGGCGCTTGAGCGAACGCGAAAGCTCGCTTTGCTGATACTCGCGAGCTTTCTCCAAGGTCAGCTTCTGGAACTCGATCACCGCTGGATTGAGCTCGATCATCGGGCGATCGGCGTGGCGGTCGAAACCGGCTTGCTCGGCCTCGAGCACCCACTTGTCCTCGGCGAGCAAGGGCTCGACGTACAGCAAGTTCGCGAGCTTGAGCGCGAGTGGCTTCAAGGGTCGCGGGATGGTCCAGCGCAGGAGCGGCACCTCGATGGGCCCGAACAGGAACAGAAAGAAGCAGCGCGTGGTGCGCTCATCGATCGGCAACATGAACAGCCAGTGCAAGTATTTACCGAGGATGTCGGAGCCTTGATACGGGTATTGATACCAGAGCTTGATGCGATCGAGCCCCTTGCCGCCGTTCTCCGAGGCGAGCCGCGCGATCAGGCTCTTGCCGAAGGAGGTCTTGTACGTGACGTTCACCGTGTCGCCCACGCGTCCGTACTCCACCAGCGTGGGGTCCACGAACGGCTCCTTGTAGCGATGCAGGTAGGCGTGATTGAAGTCACACACGTTCTCGACGATCATCGAAAAGTGCGCGCCGATGCTGACGTCGATGGGCACGACGGGCCACGGCGCAGGCCCGCTGAGCTCC
>Ga0207691_10000790_pt1 | contig 31466 bp, 26 predicted proteins | sample KBSM13metaG_FD_184327 | JGI IMG/M metagenome (GOLD analysis project Ga0207691, IMG submission 184327) | Miscanthus rhizosphere microbial communities from Kellogg Biological Station, Michigan, USA - KBS M1-3 metaG (SPAdes) (version 2) | ecosystem: Host-associated > Plants > Roots > Rhizosphere >...
ACCGCCGCGTAGCATCGACCGTGGGGCACATCGCAGACGCCCCGCAGCATCGACGGGCGTTCGTCCAAGCTCTGCGCCGACCGATCCGACGATTACTCGCACGCGGGCGCGCAGTGCAGCTTCGACGCGTTCATCCGCCTCCATGGCCTCGCTGATCCCGCGCTCGATCGTCTGGCAGCCGTCGTCCGCGGCGCCGACACCGACGCGCTCGGGCTGGCGCCCGAAGCCGCGCGGCTGCTCGCGCTCTCGCTCGGCATGTCGCGCATCTTCCCCGACGATCTCGCGATGCTGCGCTTCGGCATTCTCGTCTACGACGCGCTGTACGCCTGGTGCGCCGATGCCGGCGCGCCGCGCCGCGCCGCCGGATGACGCCGCCGCGCACGCCGACACGCGCCGAGGCGTTCCGCTACTGGTTCCGGCTGGGCTGGATCAGCTTCGGCGGCCCGGCGGGCCAGATCGCGATCATGCATCGCGAGCTCGTCGACGAAAAGCGCTGGATCTCCGAGGCGCGCTTCCTCCATGCACTCAACTTCTGCATGGTGCTGCCGGGGCCCGAAGCGACGCAGCTGGCCACGTACATCGGCTGGCTGATGCATCGCACGTGGGGCGGACTCGTCGCGGGGATCCTGTTCGTGCTCCCGTCCCTCGTCGTGCTGATCGCGCTGTCGTGGATCTATCTCGCATTCGGCAGCGTTCCGGCGATCGCCGGCGTGCTCTACGGGATCAAGCCCGCGGTGGTCGCGATCGTGCTGCACGCCGCGTGGCGCATCGGCACGCGGGCGCTGAAGCATCCGCTGCTCTGGCTGATCGCCGCGGCGGCGTTCGTCGCGATCTTCGCGTTCGGCGTGCCGTTTCCGGCGATCGTCGCCGGCGCCGCGGTCGCCGGCGCCATCGGCGGCCGGTATGCGCCGCGCGCGTTCGCGGGGCCGCGAAGCCACGGCGCGGGGGGCGCGCCGCATCCGCCCGCACTCATCGACGATGCGACGCCCACGCCGCCGCACGCGCGTTACGCGCCGGCGCGGCTCGCCGCCGTGGCCGGCGCATTCCTGCTGCTCTGGGCGCTGGCGCTGGGCGCGCTGGCGCTTCGCTACGGCTGGGACGGCGCGCTCACGCAGATGGGCTGGTTCTTCACCAAGGCGGCGCTGCTGACGTTCGGCGGCGCGTACGCCGTCCTGCCGTACGTCTACCAGGGCGCGGTCGACACCTACGGATGGCTCACGCCGGGCCAGATGATCGATGGGCTGGCGCTCGGCGAGACGACGCCCGGTCCGCTCATCATGGTCGTCGCGTTCGTCGGCTTCGTCGGCAATGCCGCGCACGCGCAGGCGGGCGCTGCGCTGTTCGCCGCCGGCGCCGCCGGCGCCGGCGTGGCGACGTTCTTCACTTTCCTGCCGTCCTACCTGTTCATCCTCGCGGGGGGACCGCTCGTCGAGTCGACGCACGGGCAAGTCCGCTTCACCGCGCCGCTCACCGGCATCACGGCGGCGGTGGTCGGCGTCATCGTCAATCTCGCGGTGTTTTTCGCGTGGCACGTGTTCGTGCCCAGCGGGAAGGACGGCGCAATCGACGGTGTCGCGATCGCGCTCGCGGCCGCTGCGGCCGTCGCGCTGTTTTGCTGCAAGGCGCGCGTGATCCCGGTCATCGCCGCATGCGGGCTCGCGGGTCTGGTGATCGGCCTCGCTCGCGGCGGGTGACGCGCAATGTAAGGATCGCAGCCGACCGCCGACCAACATGCGTGCGTCGTGACGCGCGAGAACGGCGACCTGCTCCGCTGCAACTCGCGCCGGCGGCGCCGGTCCAAGCCGTGCCCCGCATTTTGCCGCCCCGGAAGGAGTTGGTCGTGACGAACCGCCGCGCTTTCCTGTCCACGCTCGCCGCCGTGCCCCTGGCCGTCGCCGGCACGCTGCTGCTCCGTCGCACCGCCCGCGCCGCCGCGCCGATGAGCGCCACCGTCGACGAAATCCGCACGTCCTGGCGCGCGCTGGTGCCGAAGGGCGCCGACGTGGCCACGAGCGCGGATCCGCTGGTCCGCGACAACGCCGAGTGGAGAAAACTGCTGACGCCCGTGCAGTACGACGTGCTGCGGGAGGAAGGCACCGAGCGGCCCTTCTCGAGCCCCCTCGACAAGGAAAAGCGTGCCGGCGTGTTCGTCTGCGCAGGGTGCGCGCTGCCGCTGTTCACGTCGCGGATGAAGTTCGACAGCGGCACCGGCTGGCCGAGCTTCTTCACCAGCGTCCCGGGTCATCTCGCCATGAAGAAGGACTACAAGATCATCATGGAGCGCGACGAATACCATTGCGCCCGCTGCGGTGGTCACCAGGGCCACGTCTTCGACGATGGCCCCCCGCCCACGCGCCAGCGCTGGTGCAACAACGGCGTCGCGCTGCGCTTCATCCCGCTCGAGGCTTGACGCCGGGCGGCCGGGCCGGGCGCTGGGGCGCCCCGGCCGGAGTTGCGCCACTCAGTAGTACGGCTGGCGCTCGGCGTTGCGCATCCGCGTTTCCAGCTCGAACACGTCCTTCGACCCGGCGAGGTACGCCTCGCGCTGGCGTTGACGCGACTTGGCGGCCCAGCGGTCGAAGCGCTCGAGCAGCGACAGGCGGGGCTCGGCGGCGGTTTCCCGCACGGTAGCCGGAGGCGGGGTGAGCGCCAGGTGAAAAAGCTGGATGACGACCGTAATGAACCCGCGATCGTCGTCGTTCGGAAAGGTTGTAGCCTTCATGTCTATCGCTCCTATGCACCTTTTGGGTGCCCTGTTTCGGCGCATGATGCACCGCACCATTACAAGATAGAGACGGGCCCTCTTGGAAGCAAATCACGTGTTTGGATGAGAGGTATCCACGGGCCGGATGGGCGGCGGACCGCCGATTGCTGCATTGCATCATTCCTGCTAGAATAGATGCTTGGAGGCGTCGTAACGGAGGCGCATTGGAGCTTTATCAGTTGCGCAGCTTTGCCGCCGTCGCCAAGCTCGGTCACCTGACCCGGGCCGCGGACAAGCTGCATATCAGCCAGCCTGCGCTCAGCGCGCAGATCAAGGCCCTCGAGGACGAGCTGGGGGTCGCCCTGTTCGACCGCACGCCGACCGGCATGGTGTTGACCCAGGCCGGGCAGCGGCTCTTGCCGGACGCCGAGAAGGTGGTCGCGGCGGCCGGCGCGTTGCGGAGCCAGGCGAAGGCGTTCCAGGGCGAGGCCGCCGGCCGCGCCCGGCTTGGCACGCTCGCCGATCCCGCCTTCCTGCGGCTCGGTGACTTCCTTACGGACGCGATCGAGCGCTACCCGCTGGTCGAGATCGAGCTGCATCACGAGGTATCGGGCGCGGCCTTCGCGAAGGTCCGCGACGGCGAGCTGGACGCCAGCTTCTATTACGGCAGCCTGGCGCACCCCCTCGTGGCGGCCATCCCGCTGCGGGAGGTCGCCTATCGCGTCGTCGGGCCCATCGGCTGGCAGGACCGCATCGCCGCTGCCGGCTGGGACGACATCGCCGCCCTGCCCTGGATCATGACGCCGGCAATCAGCACGCACAGCGCGCTGGCGCAGGAGCTCTTTCAGACGCACGGCGTGGCGCCGGCGAAGCTGATCGAAGCCGACAACGAGACGGTGATCAGCTCGCTGGTCGTCGCCGGCCTCGGCGTGGCGCTGATGCGCGAAGACCTGGCGCTGGACGCCGCCGCCGAAGGCACCGTCTGCGTCTGGCGCGACGTTCGCGCGGTCACGACGCTGCAGTTCCTCCATCTCAACGAGCGCGCCGGCGATCCGGTCGTTCGCGCGCTGACCGACGTCGTCGGCCACGTCTGGACGCCTGCTGCGGACGCACGCCGCGTCGCGGCCTGAGCACGCGGCTCGTCGCCGGGCGGTTGCGCGCGGCGCGCCGGCTCCAGTAGTCTCACCGGCGGTGATCGCCGTTTCGCATCTCTCCAAGACGTTCGCGGGCGCGCGTGCCCGGCAAGTGCTGAACGACGTCTCGTTCGACGTGGCGCGCGGCGAATTCGTCGCGCTGGTCGGCGAGTCCGGCATCGGCAAGTCCACGCTCCTCAACCTCATCGCCGGCCTCGAGCGGCCCGACGCGGGCCAGGTCGTCGTCGACGGCGTCGACCTGGCCGCCCTTTCCGACGACGACGCCACCGCGCTGCGGCGCACGCGCATCGGCTTCGTGTTCCAGTCGTTCCACGTCCTGCCGTACCTGACCGTGGCCGACAACGTCGCGCTGCCGCTGGCGCTCGCGGGCCGCCGCGACGCCGCCGCGCAGGCGCGCGTGCATCGGATGCTCGCCGACGTCGGTCTCGACGCGCGCGGTGCGAGCATGCCGCGCGAGCTCTCCGGCGGCGAGCTGCAGCGCGTCGCGATCGCCCGCGCCCTCGTCCACGCGCCGCCGCTGCTGCTCGCCGACGAGCCCACCGGCAATCTCGACCCCGACAGCGCCGCGCACGTCATCGCGCTGCTGCGCGACTGCGTCAAGCGGAACGGAGCCACGGCGCTCCTCGCCACGCATTCGCGCACCGCCGCCGCGGCCGCGGACCGCGTGATCACGCTGACGGCACGCGGCGTCGACGTCCGCGCCGCGCCGCCGTGACCGCGAGCGCGCTGCGGCTCGTCGCGCGCGCCGCGTTCGGCGGCACGTTCGCGCGCGAGCGCGGCCGCCTTGCGCTCGCGGTCCTGGCGATCGCGCTCGGCGTCGCGCTCGGCTACGCGATCCAGCTCGTCAACCGCAGCGCGATCGACGAGTTCGCGAGCGGCATGGCGGCGTTGTCGGGCGCCGCCGACCTCGAGGTGCGCGGCCCGCGCGCCGGCTTCGACGAGGCGCTCTACCCGCTGCTCGCGCGGCAGGACGGCGTCGCCATCGCGTCACCCGTCGTCGAAGTCGAGGCGGCGCTCGCGGGTCGCGACACGACGCTTCGGATCGCCGGCGTCGACGCGTTTCGCGCGGCAGCGGTGACGCCTGCGCTCGTCGGCAACGCGGACGCCGCGCTCGACCTGCTGACGCCGCGCAACGTTTTCCTCAGTCCCGCGGCGGCCCGCGCGCTGTCCGCCGCCCCGGGCGCGACGCTGGCGGTGCGCGCCGGCAGCGCCGAGGTTCCGCTGGCGGTCGCCGGCCTCACGCCCGACGGCGGCGGCCAGGTCTACGCGACGATGGACATCGCGGCGGCGCAGGACCTCTTCGCGCGCACCGGGCGCCTCACGCGCATCGACATCAAGCTCGCGCCCGGCGCCGACGTGGCGACGATGCGCGAGCGTCTCCAGGCGCTGCTCCCGCCCGGCGTGGTCGCGGCGTCGCCGGCGGCGGGCGTCGACGCGACCGCGCGGATGTCGCGCGCGTATCGTGTCAATCTCGACGTGCTCGCGCTCGTGGCCCTCTTCACCGGCGCGCTGCTGGTGTTCTCGACGCAGGCGCTGTCGGTCGCGCGCCGGCGCGCGCAATTCGCGCTGCTGCGCACGCTGGGGCTCACGCGCCGGCGCCTGGTGGCGCTGGTGCTGGCGGAAGCCGGCGCGATCGGCGTCGCGGGCGCGCTCGCGGGATTGCCGCTGGGCTACGCGTTCGCGTCGCTCGCGCTGCGCCATTTCGGCGCCGATCTCGGCGCCGGGTTCTTTCGCGGCGCGGCGCCGCAGGTCGTCGTCGACGTGCAGGGCGCGCTCGTGTTCGCGCTCCTCGGCGTGCTGGCCGCCGTCGCCGGCAGCCTGCTGCCCGCGCGCGAGGCCGCGCGGGCGGCGCCCGCGCAGGCGCTGAAGGCCGGCGGCGCGGATGCCGCGCTGGATCGGCTGGCCTCGCCCTGGCCGGGCGCCGCGCTGCTGGCGGCCGGCGCTCTCGCGACCCGGCTGCCGCCGATGGCGGACCTGCCGCTGCCGGGCTACCTCGCGATCGCCGCGATGATCGGCGGGACGCTGATGCTGCTGCCGCGCATCGTCAAGGCGCTGCTGTCGGTGGCGCCGGGCGGCCGCGGCGCGCCGGCGAACCTCGCGCTCGCGCAGCTGCGCGGCTCGCCGGGCCAGGCGACGGTGGGCCTTGCGGCCATCGTCGCCAGCGTCGCGCTGCTCGCGTCGATGGCGATCATGGTGGCGTCGTTCCGGCAATCGCTCGACGACTGGCTCGGCAAGCTGCTGCCCGCCGACGCGTACGTGCGTCCCGGCGGCGGCGACACGGCAGCGTTGTCGCCGGACGATCAGCGCCGGCTCGCCGCGCTGCCCGGCGTGCGCCGCATCGAGTTCCTCCGTACGCAGAGCCTGCTGCTCGATCCGACGCTCCCGCGCGTCATCCTGCTCGCGCGCACGCTCGACGATCCCGTGGATCGCCTGCCGCTGACCGGCGATCCGCAGTTGCCGGGCCCGCTCGATCCGCCTGCGGTGTGGGTGACCGAGACGCTGCAGGACCTTTACGGCTACGCGCCCGGACGGCGCATCGTGCTTCCGCTCTCCGGCCGCGACGTGGCGTTCACCGTGGCCGGCGTATGGCGCGACTACGCGCGGCAGCAGGGCGCAGTGTTGATCGACCGCGAGCGCTACATCGCGCTCACCGGCGATCGTGACGCCGACGACGCAGCGGTATGGCTCGCCGCGGGAACGTCGCTCGACGACTTCCGGCGCGCGCTCGCCGCCGGCGTGCCCGGCGCATCGCGTTTCGGCGTCACGACGGCCGACGAGCTCCGGCGCTTCTCGCTCGCCGTGTTCGACCGGACGTTCGCGGTCACTTACGCACTCGAGGCGGCGGCGGTGGCCATCGGCCTGGCCGGGCTCACCGCCTCGTTCGGCGCGCTCGTGCTCGCGCGCCGCCGCGAGTTCGGCATGCTCCGCCACATCGGGATGACGCGGCGGCAGATCGGCGCGATGCTCGCGTTCGAAGGCCTCGCCGTCAGCGGCGTCGGTGTCGCCACCGGGCTCGTGCTCGGCGGCGCGATCAGCCTCGTGCTGATCCGCGTCGTGAACCGCCAGTCCTTCCACTGGAGCATGGACGTCTCGGTGCCCTGGGGCGGCCTCGCTGCGTTTGCGGCGACGCTGCTCGCGCTCGCGCTGCTGGCGACGCTCGTCGCCGCGCGCCAGGCGATGAGCGACGACGCGGTCCGCGCCGTCAAGGACGATTGGTGAGCGGCCACGCTCGCACCCCGCGATGAAGCGCCGCGCCTTTCTCGGTGCACCGCTGCTGCTCGCCGCGCCGCGCGCGCGGGCAGCCGTGGCGTATCCCGCGGTCGAGGCGGGACGCGCGCTCGCCTTTCCGCGCGATTTCGGCAGCCATCCCGCGTTCCGCACGGAGTGGTGGTATATGACCGCCACGCTGCTGGACGGCGATCGCGGCGCGCTCGGCGTGCAGATCACGTTCTTTCGCACCCGCACGCCCTTCGAGAGCGCCGGCACGAGCCGCTTCGCGCCCCGGCAGCTGCTGTTCGCGCATGCGGCGCTCGCGTTGCCGCAACGGGGGCGCCTCCTCGCCGACCAGCGCGCGGCGCGCGCCGGCTTCGGGCTCGCGGAAGCCGCGGAGACGACCACCGACGTGCGCATCGGCGACTGGAGCCTGGTGCGCGGCGACCGCGGCTACGCCGCGCGCATCGTCGCGCGCGAGTTCGCGCTCGCGCTCGACTTCACGCCGGGCGCGCCGCCGCTGCTGCAGGGAAGCGCGGGCGTCAGCCGCAAGGGCCCATCGCCCGCGCAGGCCAGCCACTACTACAGCGAGCCGCAGCTCGCGACGCGCGGCACCGTCACGGTGGACGGACGCCGCCGTGACGTCGACGGCGTCGCGTGGCTCGACCACGAATGGTCGAGCGAATATCTCGCTGCGGACGCGCGCGGCTGGGACTGGACGGGCCTCAACTTCGACGACGGCAGCGCGCTCATGGCGTTTCGCATCCGCGATCGCGCGGGCGCGACCTACTGGGCGGGCGGCGCGCTGCGCGACGCCGCGGGGAACGTCACGGCGTTCGGCCGCGACGAAATCGCGTTCACGCCGCAGCGGTCGTGGCGCTCCCCGCGCACGGGTATCGACTATCCGGTCGCTTTCCGCGTGCGGGCGGGCGCGGTCGACGTCGCGCTCGAACCGCTCTTCGACGACCAGGAGCTGGACGCGCGCGGCAGCGTCGGCACCGTGTACTGGGAAGGCGCGGTAACGGTGTCGCGCGAAGGCGCGCGCGTCGGCCGCGGCTACCTGGAGCTCACCGGCTACGGCGCGCCGTTGAGGTTGTGAGAATCGGCGCAACGCCAGTCATCCCGAGCGCCGCCACTTCTCCGACGACGATGATCGCCGGCATCGCGTCGATCCCGGCGGCGTGCATTGCGGGCAGGAAATCGTCGAGCGTGGCGACGCACGCCACCTGGTCCGGCCGCGTCGCGTTGGCGACGACCGCCACCGGCGTCGTCGCCGCCATCCCCGCGACGAGCAGGCGCCGGCGGATTTCCGCGGCCCGCGCGACCCCCATGTAGATCACGATCGTCAGGCCGCTCCGCGCGAGCGCGTCCCAGTCGGGGCCGCCGCCGTCGTGCGCACCGTGCCCCGTGACGAACGCGACGCCGTGCGCGTGCGCGCGATGCGTCAGCGGCACGCCGATGGCCGTCGGCGCCGCGAGCCCGGCGGTCACCCCATTGACGACCTCGACGTCGATGCCGGCGGCACGCAGCGTGTCGACCTCTTCGCCACCACGGCCGAACACGAACGGATCGCCCCCTTTGAGCCGCACGACGAACGCGCCGGCACGCGATTCCCGGATCATCAACTGCTCGATGAACGCCTGCGGCGTCGACGGACAGCCGCCGCGCTTGCCGACGGCGATCACGCGTGCCGCGAGGTTCGCGAACGCGAGCACGCCCGACGACACCAGGTCGTCGTGGAGCACCACATCCGCCGCGGCCAGAATGCGCACGGCCTTGAGCGTCAGAAGCTCGGGGTCGCCCGGCCCCGCACCCACGAGCGCCACGCGATGTCGGTTCACTGGACCGTTCTCGCTCACTGGACGGCCTCCGCGCTCATGCCGCCTGCCTGCGCGGGGGTCGAGGCGAGCCGCCGAAGCTCCGGCATGCACGAGCCGCAACCCGTTCCGCACTTTAGCGCCGACTGCACGGCCGCAAGCGCGACGGCCGGCGTGCCGGTCTCCGCAGACAGCGCAGCGACGATGTCCGTCTCGGCCACGTCGTGGCACGCGCAGACGACGCGCCCGCGAAGACGAACGCCGCCGGGCGGCCGCACGGATGGCGACAGCAGCGCGGAACCGAGCGCCGCGACGTCGCGGTCGCCGGTCAGCCATTCGCGCAGCCACGCGGCGCCGGTGACGTCGCCGCACAATCGGACGGCCGCGAGCCGTCCCATGATCACGCGAATCCTGCGGCCGACGGCGCGCCGCGCGTCGTCGTAGCGGGCGACGTCGCTGCCGTCGAGCGCGAAGCAACGGTCGATGCGCGCGAGCGTGTCCGCGTCGAACGCTACGGCACCGGCAGCGCGCAGCAGAATGCCGCCGCGCGCCTGGCCGATCAGCACGACGCTCGCATGATCGAGGCCGGCCGCGACCGCGCGCACTTCGTCGCGTAGCGCGAAAAGGCGCTCGGCGTCGGGCGGGTAGCCGAAGGCGATCAGCCGCCACGGTAGCGGCGCCTTGGTGATCCTCACCGCCGCATGCTTCAGCTCCGGTTGCTTCGACGTCGGGCAGAACGCGCTCGCCGTCACCGCATTGACGCCCGTGCTGCCGCGTCCGGCCAGCGCGGAGGAGCCCCAGTGCATCGGCAGCCATGCACCGCCAGGCGCCACGTCCGGCGTCAGCGCGACAGGAATCGTCACACTGCCGCGCCGCGATTCGATGCTAACGAGATCCCCCTCGGCGAATCCGCGCCGATGCGCGTCCGCCGGGTTGAGCTCGACGACGGGTTCCGGCGCGTGGCCGTAGAGGGCCGCGACGAGCCCCGTGCGGCTCATTCCGTGCCACTGGTCGCGCAGACGGCCGGTCGTCAGGCGGAACGGAAAGCGCGCATCCGCCTTTTCCGCGACCGCGCGATACGGCACGGCGGCGAAGCGCGCGCGGCCGTCGGGCGTCGTGAATTCGCCGTCGGTGTAAAGGCGCGCAGTACCCGTTGCCGCGCCGGCGGGGCAAGGCCACTGCTGCGGGCCGGCGTCGTCCAGGCGCGAGTGACTGAGGCCGCCGATGTCGAGATCGCGTCCGAGAGTGGTGCGCACGTGCTCGTCGAAGATCTGCGCCGCGGAGGTGTATGGGAAAAGAGTGGGACGTCCCGGACGCAGGAGCGCCTCCAGCCGCCGCGCGAAGTCGACGACGATGCGCCAATCCGCGCGCGCCTCCCCGGGGGCGCGCACGGCTTCGCGCACGCGCGAGATCCGCCGCTCGGAATTGGTGACGGTCCCGTCCTTCTCGCCCCAGCCCGCAGCCGGCAGCAGCACGTCGGCGAATGTCGCGGTTTCGGTGTCCCCTTGCGTCTCCTGCAGCACGACGAGCTCCGCGCGGGCCAGGCCGGCACGCACGGTGGCCTGGTCAGGCATCGACTGGGCCGGGTTCGTGCAGGCGATCCATGCCATCTTCACGCGCCCGGCCGCCAGCGCGTCGAAGAGCTCGACGGCGGTGAGGCCCGGCTCCGACGGCACGGCGTCGACGCCCCACAGCGACGCCACCTCGGCGCGATCGGCCGCGTCGGCGAGATCGCGGTGTCCCGACATCAGCGTCGCCATGCCCCCGGTTTCACGACCGCCCATCGCGTTCGGTTGTCCCGTGAGCGAGAACGGCCCCGTGCCCGGCTTGCCGATCTGGCCGGTCGCAAGGTGGAGGTTGATGAGGGCCGCGTTCTTCGCCGTGCCTGCCGTCGACTGGTTGAGGCCCTGGCAATACAGCGACAGCGTGGGTCCTTCGGCGAACCACCGGGCCGCCTGGAGCAGATCAGCTTCCGCGATGCCGCATACCTCGGCGGTGACACGCGGGGTGAACTCCCGCACCAGCGCTTTCACCGCGTCGAAGCCTGTGGTGTGCGCCGCGATGAAGTCGCGGTCGATCCGCTCCTCCCACGCAAGAAGATGCAGCAGACCGTGGAACAGCGCGACATCGGTGCCCGGATGAATCGCCAGATGCAGGTCGGCCGCGGCAGCCGTCGCCGTGCGCCGCGGATCGACGACGACGATGCGCACGCCGGGGTCACGCGCCCTGGCCGCCTCGATGCGCCGGAAAAGGATCGGATGCGCCCACGCGGTGTTGGAGCCCGCGATGAACATGCAGCGCGCATGGTCGATGTCCTCGTAGCACGCGGGCGGCGCGTCCTGGCCCAGCGTCATTTTGTAGCCGGCCACGGCGCTCGACATGCAGAGCCGCGAATTGCTGTCGACGTTGTTCGTGCCGACAAGGCCTTTCGCGAGCTTGTTGAAGACGTAGTAGTCCTCCGTGAGCAGCTGTCCGGAGATGTAGAAAGCGACGCTGTCGGGACCGTGCTCGAGGATGCACGCGGCGAAGCGTCCGGCGAGCGTGTCGAGCGTGTCGTCCCAGGCGCGGCGCTCGAACGGCGCGCCGCGCACGACACGCACCTGGGGATGTGCGACGCGCGCCGCGAGCGCCGCCGGCGTCGCCGTGAGATGCAACGTACGTCCCTTCGTGCAAAGCTGCCCGCGGTTGGCCGGGTGGTCAGGGTCGCCGCGCACGCCGGTGATCGCGCGGCCGTCGTGCTCGATGACGACGCCGCAGCCGACTCCGCAGTACGGACACGTCGAGCGCGTTTCCATCGCGCCGGTCACGCCGCGCCGGCGGGCAGCGCGACGGCGACGACGCCGTCGACGATCCGGACCTCGAATGTCGGCACGCAGCCTTCGTCGGGCGCCGCGGCGCAACCCGTGGCCAAATCGATTGTCCAGTTGTGCAGCGGACAGGCGACTTTCGCGCCGAACACGATGCCTTGCGACAGCGGTCCGCCGCGGTGCGGGCAGCGGTCGCGGATCGCGAACACGCGGTCGTCGGCGCCGCGGAAGACCGCGATGTTGCCTGCCGGGTCGCCGCGCCGCTCGATGATCCGGGAGCCCTGCATCGGGATGTCGGCGAGCCGGCAGACCGGCAACAACACGTCGCTCATGGCGCGAGCGCCAACGGCTCGAACTGCCGCAGGTCCACGCGCGCCCGCTGGGGCTCGTGCCAGGGATCCGGCTCGCCGTCGAGCGCGAACTGCAGGCGCTCCCACAGCGCGCGGCGCCCCTCGGCGTCGTCGACGACGCGCTTCTTGACGTGGTCGAGGCCGACGCGGCCGACGTAGTGCACCGTGCGCTCCAGATACCAGCCCTCTTCCCGATAGAGTTGCAGGAACGCTCCGGAAAACTCGAGCACCTCGTCGGCGGACTTGACCTTCGCCAGGAATTGCGCGACTTCGGTCTTGATGCCGCCATTGCCCGCGACGTAGATCTCCCAGCCCGATTCGACGCCGATCACGCCGACGTCCTTGATGCCCGACTCGGCGCAGTTGCGCGGACAGCCGGACACCGCGAGCTTCACCTTGTGCGGCGCGTACATCCGCCATAGCGCGCGCTCGAGCGACTTGCCAAGTGCCGTCGAATCCTGGGTGCCGAAGCGGCACCATTCGCTGCCCACGCAGGTCTTCACCGTGCGCAGGGCCTTGGCATATGCATGGCCGGAGGGCATGTCGAGGTCGCGCCATACGGCGGGCAGGTCCTGCTTCCTGATGCCGAGGAGATCGATCCGCTGGCCGCCGGTGACCTTGACCGTGGGCACCTTGTACTTGTCGACGACGTCGGCGATGCGCCGCAGCTCGGACGCCGACGTCTCGCCGCCCCACATGCGCGGGATGACCGAGTAGGTCCCGTCCTTCTGGATGTTCGCGTGCGCGCGCTCGTTGATGAAGCGCGACTGCGGATCGTCCTCCGCCTCGTGCGGCCACGTCGAGATCAGGTAGTAGTTGAGCGCCGGCCGGCAGGTGGCGCAGCCACCCGGAGAGCGCCACTCGAGGAAGTGCATCACGTCGGCGATACGCAGCAGCCGCTGACTGCGGATGGCGTCGCGCACCTCCTGGTGCGTGCGCTCGGTGCATCCGCACACGGGCTTGCTCTTCGGCGGCGCCGAATAGTCGCCCCCGGCGGCCGCCATCAGCAGCTGCTCAACCAATCCCGTGCAGGAGCCGCACGACGACGACGCCTTCGTGTGCTTGCGCACGTCGTCCAGGGTGAACAGGCCCTTCTCCTTGATCGCCTTGACGATGGTGCCCTTGCACACGCCGTTGCAGCCGCAGACCTCGGCGTCGTCGGTCATTGCCAGCGCGCGCGACTGGCCCTGGTGCCCCGTGTCGCCGAGGTGCGCCTCGCCGAACATCAGGCGATCGCGGATCTCCGCGACGTTGCGGCGCTCGCGCAGCAGCGAGAAATACCAGGTGCCGTCGACGGTATCGCCGTAGAGCACGCCACCCACCAGGCGGTCGTCCTTCAGAACGAGCTTCTTGTAGACGCCACTGCCGGGATCGGAGAGGACGATCTCGTCGAAGTCGGGGCCGCCGGTGAAATTTCCGGCGGAGAAGAGGTCGATGCCGGTGACCTTGAGCTTGGTCGACACCTGCGAACCGGCATAGCGTCCGATGCCGTAACCCGCCAGGTGGTTGGCGCACACCTTCGCCATCTCGAACAGCGGCGCCACGAGACCATACACCTGGCCGCGGTGCGCGACGCATTCGCCGATCGCGTAGATGCGCGGGTCGAACGTCTGCAGCGTGTCGTTGACGACGATGCCGCGGTCGCAGTGCAGGCCCGCGGCCTTCGCGAGATCCACGTTGGGGCGGATGCCGACGGCCATCACGACCAGATCCGCCGGCAGCGTCTCGCCGCCCGCGAGCCGGACGCCGCAAACGCGACCGGCGTCGCCCGCGACGAGCGCCTCGGTCTTCGCCTCTAGGCGAAACGCGAGTCCTTTCCCTTCGAGCGAGCCGCGCAGCAGGCCGGCGGCCGTGCGATCGAGCTGGCGCTCCATCAGCCACGGCATCAAGTGGACGACGGTGACGTTCATGCCCCGCCTCTTGAGGCCGTTGGCGGCTTCGAGCCCGAGGAGGCCGCCGCCGATGACGACCGCGTTCGGGTAGCGGCCTGCGGCATCGATCATCGCCTCGGTGTCGGCGATGTCGCGATAGGTGATGACGCCGGGCAGGTCGGCGCCCGGCACAGGCAGGATGAACGGATGCGAGCCGGTGGCCAGCAGGAGCCGGTCGTAAGGCGCGCGGGTGCCGTCCGCGGCCTCCACGACGCGGCGCACGCGGTCGATGCGCGTGACGGCAACCCCGGTACGCAGCGCGATGCCGTGTTGCGCGTACCACTCGCGGGTGTTCAGCACGATCTCGTCGACCGTCTGCTCGCCGGCCAGCACCGGCGACAGCAGGATGCGGTTGTAGTTCGGATGCGGCTCCGCCCCGAACACGGTGATGTCGTAATGGTCAGGCGCGATCTTCAGCAGCTCCTCGAGCGTGCGGATTCCCGCCATGCCGTTGCCGACGACCACCAGCCGCTGCCGGACGAACGAGGCTCGCGCATTCATCGCTAAGCTGCCTCGACGTGCGCCTGGCGGCGATAGAGGAATTCGAGGACCGCCGTGCGGTAGTGGTGATAGCGCGTGTCTTCAGCCAGCGCGACGCGATCGCGCGGCCGCGGCAGGTCGATCGCCAGCACTTCGCCGATCGTGGCGGCGGGACCGTTGGTCATCATCACGATGCGGTCCGCCAGCAGTACCGCTTCGTCGACGTCGTGCGTGACCATCAGCACGGTGCTCCCGGTCGCGGCGACGATCTTCATCAGCTCGTCCTGCAGCCGCGCGCGCGTGAGCGCATCCAGCGCGCCGAATGGCTCGTCGAGCAGGAGCACCTTCGGCTGCATCGCCAGCGCGCGGGCGATGCCCACCCGCTGCTTCATCCCGCCCGAGATCTCGTGCGGCAGCTTGTGCTCGGCCGGCGTCAGCCCGACCATCGCGAGCGCCGCGCGCGTTCGCTCTTTCAGCACCGCCCTGGGCTCGCCCGCGCCGAACACGCGCTCGACGGCGAGGTGCACGTTGTCGAAGCATGTGAGCCAGGGCAACAGCGAGTGGTTCTGGAACACCACGCCACGGTCCGGTCCCGGTCCGGCGATCTCGCGGCCGGCGCAAAGCAGCACGCCGGCGGTGGGTCGCAGCAGGCCCGCGACGAGGTTCAGCAGCGTCGACTTGCCGCAGCCCGAATGGCCGATCAGCGCGATGAACTCGCCCTTCTGCACCGACAAGTCGATGCCGGTGATCGCCACGAAGGGTCCGCGACGGGTCTTGAACGTCATGCCGACGCCTTCGACATGGACGTACTCGGTCGTCGACGCGGCGACGTCGGTGTGCAAGCGGGGCATGGCTGAAAAGTTGTCGCTCATTGGGCGATCCTCGTGCGGGCGGCTCGGGCCAGCCGCGGCATGCGGCCAGGCAGAAGCCTCACTCGCAACGTCTTGTGGACGATCATGCGTAGTTGAACCGGCGTGCGAGCAGCAGCAGCAACTGCTCGAGCAGCAGGCCGACGATGCCGACGACGAAGATGGCGATCAGGATGTGCTCGACGTTGAGATTGTTCCATTCGTCCCACACCCAGAACCCGATCCCCACGCCGCCAGTCAGCATTTCCGCTGCAACGATCACCAGCCATGCGACGCCGATCGCGAGGCGCACGCCGGTCAGCACGTACGGCAGGGTTGCCGGAAAGAGGATGCGGGTGACGACCTTCCACTCGGACAGGTTCAGCACGCGAGCGACGTTCAGGTAATCGACCGGAACGCGCTGCACGCCTACCGCCGTGTTGATGATCATCGGCCAGATGCTGGAAATGAAGATCACCCATATCGCGGCCGGATTGGCGGACTTGAACACCATCAGCCCGATCGGCAGCCACGCGAGCGGGCTCACGGGACGCAACAGGCTGATGATCGGCGCCGCCATCGAGTGCAGGAACGCGAACCGGCCGAGAATGAAGCCGAGCGGAATGCCCACCAGCGCGGCGAGCCCGAAGCCGATGCCGACGCGGGACAGCGACATCATCACGTTCCAGCCGATGCCCTGGTCGTTCGGACCCTTGCGATAGAACGGGTGGCTGAACACCTCCACCGCCGAGGCCCACGTCTTCGCAGGCGACGGCAGCTGCGGCGAGGTCATCGACACGATCGACCACACGCCGGCGAACAGCAGCAGACCGAGCACCGGCGGGACGATCCGCAACAGCCCGGCGCGCAGCCGCTCGCGGCGCAGGTCGGCGGCAAGCCTCCGCTCCTCGCGTCTCAGGGCGGCGCGGGCGTCGGTCTCGTTCGCAGCGACCGGGCTTGCGGCGATCGGCGGCGCGGCGCGTGCTGCCGGATGCGGAATGCACGCGACCGGCGGATCGCCGGCAGCGCCGGCACCGAGGGGTAACGAGGCGGCCATTTTCATCACGCGTCCTTCATCGCCTTGAGCTTGAAGCCCGCGGCGTAGGCCTTGGGGTTCTTGCCGTCCCAGACGACGCCGTCGATCAGCTTCGACGTGCGCATCGGTTCCTTGGGCACCGGCGTATTCGTCGCCGCGGCGGCCTGCCGGTAGATGTCGACCTGGTTGATCTTCTGCGCAACGGCCAGGTAGTCCGGATCCTCCTTGAGCAGACCCCAGCGCTTGTGCTGGGTCAGGAACCACATGCCGTCGGACAGGTACGGAAACGTGGCGGTGCCATCGTCGTAGAACTTCATGTAGTCGGGATCCTTCCACACCCGCCCGTTGCCATTGTCGTAGTTGCCTTCAAGGCGTTGATCGATCACCTCCACGGGACAGTTCACGTACGACTTGTCGGCGATGATCTCCGCGACCTTCTTGCGGTTCGCCATCACGTCGATGTACTTCGACGCTTCGAGGACCGCCGCTGTCATCGCGCGCGCGGTGTTCGGGTTCTTCGCGACGAACTCGGCCGTCGTGCCGAGCGTCTTCTCGGGATGGTCCTTCCAGATCGCCTGCGTCGTCTCGACGGTGAAGCCTATCTTGTCGTAGATCGCGCGGTTGTTCCACGGCTCGCCGACACAGAAGCCGTCCATGTTGCCGACGCGCATGTTCGCCACCATCTGCGGCGGCGGCACGACGATCGCCTTGACGTCGTTGAACGGATGGATTCCGTTCGCCGCCAGCCAGTAGTAGATCCACATCGCGTGCGTGCCGGTGGGAAACGTCTGCGCGAACGTGTACTCGCGCTTTTCGCGATCGACGAGCGCCTTCAGCCTTGCGCCGTCCGTCGCGCCCTTGTCCTTCAGCTGGTTCGAGAGCGTGATCGCCTGGCCGTTGTGGTTGAGGTTCATCAGCACGGCCATGTCCTTCTTCGGGCCGCCGATACCGAGGTGCACGCCATAGACGAGGCCGTAGAGGACGTGCGCGGCGTCGAGCTCGCCGTTGACGAGCTTGTCCCGCACGGCCGCCCACGAAGCTTCCTTGCTCGGCACGATCTTGATGCCGTACTTCCTGTCGAACTCCATCACCGAGGCGACGACCACCGACGCGCAGTCGGTGAGCGGAATGAAGCCGACCTTGACCTCGGTCTTCTCCGGCGCGTCGGAGCCCGCGGCCCAGGCACCGGCGCGGATTGCCGGGTCGACCAGCGCCATCAGCGCCCCCGCCGCGCCGGCGGTGACGAGGCGCCGCCGCGAAGGCGACACGGCGGATGGCGCGACGATCGCATCTGACACGGCAGCCGCGACGCGGCGTTGGACTCGGCGTGGGGGCCGGGGGTTGGACATCGAAGCACCTCGTCGTCTCGGATGATTGGGAAGACCAAAGCAAAAACGGCGCTGGCGCCGCCATTCCGCGATTCGCGGGACGGGGGCACGCAACGCCGTTGTCGGGGCCGCGCCGCCGTCGATGGCGGTGCGTCCGGGGCGCATCCTGAGAACGCGCCCTGCTGCAACGTTAGCGAGTTCCATGCCACCCGGGTGGCGCGACGGCAAAGGGCTGATTCGGTGGCGATAACGCGCGGGCCGCGGCGCGAATCAGGCGGCGCGAGCGTGCTGCGCCGCACCATTGGCGTGCGACCGAACGCCTCCGCGCACCATTGGCAGGCGCGGCGGCGTATGGTCAGCCGCCGAGCTCGGCGATGTCGATCACCTGTTGCGCGACATCGGCGAGGCGCCGATTCCGGTTCATCGCGAGCTTGCGCATCATACGAAACGCCTCATCCTCGCCAACGCTTTTCTGTCGCATGAGAATGCCCTTCGCGCGCTCGACGAGCTTGCGTTCGACGAGGCGTTCCTGCGCGTCCCGCAGCTCCTCGCGCAGCGCCCGCTCCTGCTCGAACCGAGCGACGGCGACCTCCAGAATCGGCTTCAGCCGCTCCGGCTGGATGCCCGCGACGATGTAGGCGGACACCCCCGCCTTCAGCGACGCCTGGATCGACGCGCTGCCGTCGTCATCGGTGAACAGGACGATCGGCTTCGGATGCTCTCGGCTCACGAACGACAATTGCTCGAGCGTGTCGCGCGTCGGTGAATCGGTGTCGATGATGATCACGTCGGGCTTCAGCAGCGCGACGCTTTTCAGCAATGCCGCGGCCGTCGTCGTCGTCGCGACGACGTCGTAGCCTGCGCGCAGCAGGCCGTCCTTGAGCGGACTGATCTCCTTTTGGGAGTCGTCCACCAGCATCACTCGCAGCATCCGGGGGCGGGCGTTTCTCTCGTGGAGGCCCCGCAGACATTAGCAATCGCCAGGCCACTCGGCGTGCTGGCGCCGCCGGCGCCGGCTCCGCGCCAAGTGGCTGGCGCGACTGGATAAATGCGAGCCGGCCCGCATCCGCACCGTAGCGGAGCGGCACCGTGATGGAGCGTGGCGTCAGCGGCGCGCCGCGCCGAGCACGCCGCGCACGTCGTGGACGAGCGTCAGCGCGCGCTTCAGCTGCGCGATGCTCCGCACCTCCAGCGTGAAGCTCATCCGCGCCTGCAGGTTCTTCGACAGCGTGTTGACCGCCGTCACGTTGATCTTCTCGCGCGTCATGATTTCCGAGATGTCGCGGAGCAGCCCCTGGCGATCCATCGCCTCGACGACGATGTCCACCGGAAACACCTCCTCGCGCGCCTCGCCCCAGTTGGCCTCGATCAGCCGCTCAGGCTCGCGCGCGCGGATGCGGTCGACGTTGGTGCAGCTCGCGCGATGAATGGTGACGCCCTTGCCGCGCGTGACGAAGCCGACGATCGGATCGGGCGGCGCGGGCTTGCAGCAGCGCGCGAGGCCCGTCATCAGGCGGTCGACGCCCACCACGAGGATGCCGCTGCCGGCCCCGCTCGACTTGCTCTTGCGCGCGACCACCTCCTCCTCGCGCGGCACCGGCGCCTCCGCCGCCACCGGCTGGGCGACGGCCTGGATCGCCGCCTGCACCTGCCGCAGGTTGATGTCGTCGCGCGCGACGGCCGCGAAGAACTCCTCCTGCTTCGCGAACCCCGCCTTCGCCGCCACCGCGTCGAGCTTCAGCGACGTCTGGCCGTGGCGCGCCAGCTCGCGCTCCACCGCCGTGCGGCCGTGCGCGATCGTCTCCTCGAGCTGCTGTGCCTTGAACCACTGCCGCACCTTCGTGCGCGCGCGGTTGCTGTGGACGTAGCCGAGGTCCGGGTTCAGCCAGTCGCGCGACGGCCCGCCCTGCTTGGTGGTGACGATGTCGACCTGCTGGCCGTTCTTCAGCACGTAGTTGAGCGGCACCATCTGGCCGTCGACCTTCGCGCCGCGGCAGCGGTGCCCGAGGTTGCTGTGGACGTGGTAGGCGAAATCGACGGGCGTGCTGCCCTGCGGGAGGTCGATCACCTTGCCTTCCGGCGTCAGCACGTAGATCGATTCCGTGAAGAGGCTGCTGCGAAACGCCGTCAGCAGCTCGCTCGCGTCGGCGGCGGCGTCCTTCCAGTCCAGTATCTGCCGGAGCCATGCGATGCGCTCGTTGAAGCCCGGGTCGTGGCGCGCGGCCTTGGCGCTGCCCTCCTTGTAGCGCCAGTGCGCGGCGACGCCGTATTCGGAGTGCTGGTGCATGTCGCGCGTGCGGATCTGCACTTCGAGCGGCTTGTCCTCGGGGCCGATCACGGCGGTGTGCAGCGATCGGTAGTCGTTCGCCTTCGGCTTGGCGATGTAGTCGTCGAACTCGCGGGGGATCGGCGTCCATTGATGATGGACGATGCCGAGCGCCGTGTAGCAGTCCTTGATGGAGTCGACGATGATCCGCACGGCGCGGATGTCGTAGATCGCCTCGATGCCGCCCTGCTTCCGCTTCAGCTTGCTCCAGATGCTGTAGATGTGCTTGGGCCGGCCCGTGATCTCCGCCTTCACGCCCGCGCCGGCGAGCTCGTGGCGCAGGAGCGCGATCACGTTCTCGATGTAGCGCTGGCGGTCGAGCCGTCGCTCGTCCAGCAGTTTCGCGATCCGCTTGTACTCGGCCGGCTCGAGCGCCCGCAGGCTGAGGTCCTCGAGTTCCCACTTCAGCTGCCACACGCCGAGGCGGTTGGCGAGCGGCGCGAACAGCGATTGCACCTCGCGCGCGGCCGTCTGGCGCGCGGACTCGTCGGCGCCCATCAGGTAGCGCAGCGCCTGCGTGCGCTCGGCGAGCTTCACCAGCACGACGCGGATGTCCTCCACCATCGCGAGGAGCATCTTGCGGAGGTTCTCCGCCTGTGCGGCGGCGTCGGGGGCGTGGTCGGCGCCCGCGGCCACGCGGATGGAGCCCATGCGCGCGACCCCGGCGACGAGCGTGGCCACGTCGGCGCCGAACCGCGCGCTGATCGCGGGCGCGTCGAACGCGCCCGCCACCGGCAGGGCGCCGAGCAGCGCGGCGGCGATCGAATCGCGGTCAAGGCCGAGCGCCGCGAGGATGGTCGCGGCGCCAAGCGCGCGTTCGAGCGCGGGCTCGCCGTCCGGCATCTTCGCGTCGCCGGCGCTCGCGAGCGCGAGATCGAACGCGTCCCGCAACACGCCGCGATCCGCGGCGGAAAATGTCGGCGCGAGTGACTCGAGCCACGTCGCGACCGCCTCTGGCGCCGCGGTGCGCGGCGCCGCGTGCAACACGGCAACCATGCCGCGATTATAAGCGGTGACACTTGCCCGGACCGCGGCGCCGGCTCGTCAGCCGCCCGTTCCGGCGGCGTGGGCGACCGTCTTCGCCAGCGCCTGCGCATGCGAATCGGCCATGGCCGCGTCGCGCGCCTCCACCATCACGCGCAAGACCGGCTCGGTGCCCGACGGACGCAACAGCACACGGCCCGCGTCGCCGAGCGCCGCCGTGGCGGTGCGCTCCGCGTCGCACACGAGCTCGCTCGCCTTCCAGTCGAAGCCGCGCTTCACCGGGACGTTGATGAGCCGCTGCGGGAACAGCGTGACGGGTCGCGCCGCTTCGGTGAGCGATGTCTTCTGCTCGATCACGGCGCGCAGCACCGCCAGCGCGGCCACGATGGCGTCGCCGGTGGTGTGCTTGTCGAGGCAGATGATGTGGCCCGAATTCTCGCCGCCGAGCTGCCAGCGGCGCAGCACGAGCTGCTCCAGCACGTAGCGATCGCCGACGCGGGCGCGGTCGAGCGCGATGCCCGCGCTCTTGAGCGCCTGCTCGAAGCCGAGGTTGCTCATCAGCGTGCCGACGACGCCGCCCGACAGCGCGCCGCGACGCTGGTAATCGCGCGCGATGACGTAGAGGAGCTGGTCGCCGTCGTAGAGCGTGCCTTCGCGGTCGGCCATCACCAGGCGGTCGCCGTCGCCGTCGAGCGCGATGCCGAAATCGGCCTTCGTTTCGCGGACCTTGTCCGCGAGCGCCTTCGGGCTGGTCGCGCCGAAGCCGGCGTTGATGTTGGTGCCGTCCGGGGCGGCGCCGATGGTCACGACGTCCGCGCCGAGCTCGTGGAACACCGGCGGCGCGATGTGATAGCCGGCACCATGCGCGCAATCGACGACGATGCGCAGGCCCTTGAGGTCGAGCTCAGACGGGAACGTGCTCTTGCAGAACTCGATGTAGCGTCCCGCCGCGTCCTCGATGCGCCGTGCCTTGCCGAGCTCGGCGGAGGGAACGCAAGTCAGCGGCATCTCCATCGCGCGCTCGATCGCGAGCTCGACTTCGTCCGGCAGCTTGGCGCCCGCGGCGGAGAAGAACTTGATCCCGTTGTCCATGAACGGGTTGTGCGACGCGCTGACGACGATGCCCGCGGACAGCCGCAGCGCGCGCGTCAGGTACGCGATGCCCGGCGTGGGCAGCGGCCCGCACAGGTAGACGTCGACGCCTGCGGCGGCGAGGCCGGACTCGAGGGCCGCTTCTAGCAGGTAGCCGGAAATGCGCGTGTCCTTGCCAATCAACACGCCGGGACGCTCGCCGCGGCCGCCGAGGTCGACGGTGGCGAGCGTGCGGCCCGCGGCCCAGCCGAGCTTCAGGATGAGCTCGGGCGTGATCGGCGCTTCGCCGACCTTGCCCCGCACGCCGTCAGTGCCGAAATATTGCCGTTGGGTCATGGTGTGGATTCAATCCTGCGAGGGGAATTTGGAAAGGGAATTTTCGGTAACGGCGAAGGCCGCCGTCCATACGCGCAGCGCGTCGACGGTGGCCGCGACGTCGTGGACGCGCACGATCGCCGCTCCGCGCACCACGGCTGCCAGCGCCGCGGCCACGCTGCCCGCCAGCCGGTCGCCGTCGGGCCGGCCGGTGAGGACGCCGAGCGTGCGCTTGCGCGACAGGCCCGCCACCACCGGATAACCGAGCGCGGCGATCGCGTCGAGGCCGCGCAGCAACGCGAGATTATGCGCGACCGTCTTGCCGAAGCCAAAGCCGGGATCGACGGCGATGCGCTCGCGGCCGATGCCCGCCGCTTCGCAGGCGGCGGCGCGCGCGGCGAGGAACGTCCGCACTTCGCCGACGACGTCGTCGTAGCGGGGCGCGACCTGCATGCTTTGCGGCTCGCCCTGCATGTGCATCAGGCACACGGCGGCGGCGCTGCCGGCCACGCCCTCCATGGCGCCGGGCGCGCGCAGCGCCCGCACGTCGTTGACCATCACCGCGCCGGCATCGAGCGCCGCGCGCATCACGCCGGGCTTCATCGTGTCGATCGACACGAGCGCGCCGTCGCGCGCCAGCGCCGTGACGACGGGCAGCACGCGCGCGAGCTCGACTTCCTCAGGCACGGGCGCCGCACCTGGCCGCGTCGATTCGCCGCCGATGTCGAGGATGTCGGCGCCCTGCGTCCTGAGCGACTGCGCGAAGTCGATCGCGGCCGCCGCGCTGTCAAAGCGGCCGCCGTCGGAAAACGAGTCAGGCGTGACGTTGACGATGCCCATCACGCGCGGCACCCCAAGCGAGAGCGAGTGATCGCCACAGCGGAGAATCCTGGAGCTCATGTTTCAACTCTCGCGCGCTCGCGGTCGCGACGCAGCGTTCCATGTGCGAGCCTAGATTCCCGCAACCCTGTGCCGGCGGGGGGCGGGTTGCCTGGCGCGGGCGCCTTAGCCGCCGCGGGCGTCGCGCGTGCGGCGCGGGAAGGGGTGGTCGTGGGTTGACCGCCCCTTCCCGCGCCCTCCCAGGCGCCCGCCTTGCACGCCTGGCGGCGTCGAAGCCCGCACCAGGCAACCTGACCCGCGCCAGCCCCAATCGACCTGCGGCCGATCCAAAAAAAACGGGGCACACGCGGTGCCCCGTTGGGTGTCGCCATGACCGCTACGCTGGATTGGTCGTGGGCGCGGCTTCCGGCGCCGGCGGCGTGCCGCCCGACGAGGAGCCACCCGTGGCCGGCGCGGACGTGGGCTTCGGCGCGCGCGGCGGCAGGCCCGCCATGATATCGGCGATCTGGTCCGAGTCGATCGTCTCGAGCTCGAGCAGCGCCTTCGCCATCGCCTCGACCTTGTCGCGATTGTCCTCGAGGATCTTGCGCGCGACCGCGTACTGCTGGTCGATGATCTTGCGGATCTCGCCGTCGACCTTCTGCATCGTCGCTTCGGACACGTTCTTTTGCGTGGTGATCGAGCGCCCGAGGAACACCTCGCCCTCGTTCTCGCCGTAGACCATCGGGCCGAGCTCGTCCGACATGCCGTAGCGCGTGACCATGTCGCGCGCCAGTTGCGTGGCCCGCTCGAAGTCGTTCGAGGCGCCGGTCGTCATCTGGTTCATGAAGAGCTCCTCGGCGATGCGGCCCCCGAACAGCACCGAGATCATGTTCAGCATGTGCTTGCGGTCCATGCTGTAGCGGTCCTCGGTGGGGAGCTGCATCGTGACGCCGAGCGCGCGGCCGCGCGGAATGATCGTGACCTTGTGCACCGGGTCCGTCTTCGGCAGCGTGATGGCGACGATCGCGTGCCCCGACTCGTGGTACGCCGTGTTCTTGCGCTCTTCCTCGGGCATCACGATCGAGCGGCGCTCGGTGCCCATGATGATCTTGTCCTTGGCGCGCTCGAAATCGATCATGTCGACGAGACGCTTGTTAGCGCGCGCGGCGAAGAGCGCCGCTTCGTTGACGAGGTTCGCGAGGTCGGCGCCGGAGAACCCCGGCGTGCCGCGGGCGATGATGTCCGCCTTCACGTCCGGCGCCATCGGCACCTTGCGCATGTGGACGAGCAGGATCTGCTCGCGGCCGCGGATGTCCGGCAGCGGCACCACCACCTGGCGGTCGAAGCGGCCGGGGCGGAGCAGCGCGGGGTCGAGCACGTCCGGCCGGTTGGTCGCCGCGATGACGATCACGCCGGCGCTGCCTTCGAAGCCGTCCATCTCGACCAGCAGCTGGTTCAGCGTCTGCTCGCGCTCGTCGTTGCCGCCGCCCAGGCCCGCGCCGCGCTGGCGGCCGACCGCGTCGATCTCGTCGATGAACACGATGCAGGGCGCGTTCTTCTTCGCCTGCTCGAACATGTCGCGCACGCGCGCAGCGCCCACGCCGACGAACATCTCGACGAAGTCGGAGCCCGAGATCGAGAAGAACGGGACTTTGGCCTCGCCGGCGATTGCCTTGGCGAGGAGCGTCTTGCCGGTGCCCGGCGAGCCCACCATCAGCACGCCGCGGGGAATGCGGCCGCCGAGCTTCTGGAACTTGGACGGGTCGCGCAGGAACTCGACCAGCTCGGCCACTTCCTCCTTGGCCTCGTCGCAGCCGGCGACGTCCGCGAACGTGACGGTGTTGTTCGACTCGTCGAGCATCCGCGCCTTGCTCTTGCCGAAGCTGAACGCGCCGCCCCTGCCGCCGCCCTGCATCTGGCGCATGAAGAAGATCCACACGCCGATGAGCAGCAGCATCGGGAACCATGAGATGAAGATCTGCGCGAGGAAGCTCTGCTCCTCTTCCGGCTTCGCTTCCACCTTGACCCCGTACTTGACGAGGTCGCCGACCATCCAGATGTCGCCGGGGCTGTACGTGACGTAGCGCTTCTTGTCGGTCGATTGCCACTTGATCGTGCGGCCCTCGACGCTGGCCGATTCGACCTTGCCCGCCTTCGCCGAGTCCATGAACTCGGAATACGAGACGGAGTCCTTGTTGCCCTGGCGGGCGTCGAACTGCTTCACGACCGTGAGGACCACGAGGCCGATGACGAGCCAGATGCCGATGTTCTTCAGCAGATTGTTCAAGCTTTGCTCCTGGCCGCCCATGCGGGGCGAGCCTTCAACAAGGTGGGGCCGATGACCACGATTTTAGCGCTTAAGCCCTTCATCCGCCAGCCAAAACAGGCATCTTTCATGCCAGCGTAATTGACCGGCAGCAGGCTGACATCAGGAAAATTCATCCGTGGAAACAATGCTCAGGCGCCACGGCGCCCTTTGGCGACCAGGAATATCTCGCGGCTGCGGTCTCGCGACGCCTTGGGCTTTCTCACGTAGACCTTGGAAAAGCGGGTGGCGACGGCCTTCTGGAACTCGGCCAGTCCGGAGCCCTGGAACACCTTGACGGCAAAGTCTCCTCCGGGTTGCAGATGTTGACAGGCAAAGTCGTAGGCCAGTTCAGCCAGGTGGACGCTTCGCGCCTGGTCGACGGGATCGATACCGGACAAGTTGGGGGCCATGTCCGACACCACAAGCTGGACACGGGCATCGCCCAGGGCCTGCTGGACGGCGGCCAGTCCTTCGTCGGAGGCGAAATCGGCCTGGACGAAGCTGACGCCGGCGAGCCCGGTCATCGGCAGGATGTCCACGGCGACGATCGTCGCGCCGGCCGGCAGCCGCTCGCGCAGCACCTGCGACCAGCTTCCGGGCGCGGCGCCGAGGTCGACCACGACGCGCACGTCGCGAAACAGCTGGTCCTTCTCGGCGAGCTCGATCAGCTTGAACGCCGCGCGGGACCGGTAACCGCGACGGGTCGCTTCCTGCACGTAGGGGTCGTTGACGTGCTCGTTCATCCACGCCTTGTCGAAGCGGTGCTTCTTCCGGGAGGGGTTGAGCGGGCCGGCCATCGCGGGTCCGACTGTAGCAGGGCCCTCGGTTACACTTCGACCATGCCCACGCTCACTTCCGCCGCGCGCCGCGCGCTGCGCGCCAACGCCCACGCGCTTCACCCTGTCGTCGCCGTCGGCCAGCACGGCCTGACACCCGCGGTCATGAAGGAAATCGACCTCGCGCTGAAGGCCCACGAACTCATCAAGGTGCGCGTGTTCGACGACGACCGCGAGGCGCGCGAGGCGCTGCTCGCGAAGGTCTGCGCGGAGCTCGACTGCGCGCCCGTCCAGCACATCGGCAAGCTGCTGGTGGTGTGGCGACCCAACCCGCCCGCCCCGCCCGCTGCGAAAAAACCGCCGCGATCGACGAAGTCCGCCGCCAAGACATCCACCGGTCCGCGGACACGCGCGGGAGCCGGCACGAAGCCGCCGGGCGGTGCCTCCCACGAAGGCGGCGCCGGTGCGCGGCGCCGCCGCGCCGCCACGGCTGCCGCGGAAGCGCCTGCCCCGGCCGGCCGGCGCCAGCGTTCCCGCGCCGGGACGGCCGCGCCCGCGGCGCCGGCCACGCGCGGCGCGCCGTCGCGCCGCCGCCGTCGCATCGTCAAGTCGTAGTGCCGGCGTGGCGCGCGGCCGGCTGCGCATCGGGCTGGTCGCGAGCCGCCTCCATCGCGACGGACCGGATGCGGCGCTGCTTCGCCTGCTCGCGCCGCTCGAGCAGGACCTCCGCGCCACGCTGAAGCCCGAGTTCCTCGTCGTCGGGCAGACGTTCGACGCGCTCGCCGAGGCGCGCGTGCTGGAAGGCTACGACGGCCTGCACCGGCTGCCCGCGCGCCGCGACGGCGGCCTCATCCACCTGGTCGCGGGCGTCGTCGCCGAGGCCCCGGAGCGCAGCCTCGACGCGATCGTCTACCTGCTCGATCCCGACGACCCGACGTCGGTGTTTCCCGAGGGCCAGGCGCTGAAGCGCGAATGCGTGATCCACGAGGTGCCGTTCGTGTCGACGCTAGCGCATGCGAGCGAATGGTTCGAGCTCCTTCGCATTTCGCACGGGCTGCCGCGAAACCCGACATTCGACCCCTGGTTCGATTTCGGGCGCCAGCGCGTCGCGCTGGTCGCGCACGACGCGCGCAAGGATGCGATGCGGGAGTTCGTGCGCGCGCATTTCGAATTCTTCGACCGCTTCGAGGGACGCATCGCGACCGGCACCACGGGCGGCCTGCTGAACGCGCTCGCGGACGAGATCCGCGGCCCGCGGACGGCGCCGTGGGTGCGCCGCTTTCGCTCCGGCCCGGTCGGCGGCGACGCGGAGATCGCGCTCGAGATCCTCCAGGGCCGCTGCCAGCGGATCGTGTTCTTCGAGGATCCGCACGTGGCGCGCGAGCACGAGGCCGACATCCAGCTGCTGGAGCGCTCCGCGCGCATCGCCAGCGGGCGCGCGACGTGCGTGAGCGACGAGGCGACCGCCGCCCGGTGGGTCGCGGGCTGCGAGGCGCGCGAGGCCGCGCGCTAGGATCCTGCGGCGCGACTCCGCCGCGCTCAGCGCCTCGCGGCGATGCGCGCGGCGAGGTCGAACGCCTGCTCGAGGCCGCCGCTGTTGGCGACGTTGCGCCCGACGATGTCGAACGCGGTGCCGCTGGCGCACGTCGCCACGGGCACCGGCAAGCCCCCGTGCAGCGTGACGCCGTTGTCGAAGCCCATCAGCTTCATCGCGATCTGGCCCTGGTCGTGATACATGGACACGACGGCGTCGAAGTCGCCGCGCCGCGCGGCGAGGAACAGCGTGTCGGGCGAGAGCGGCCCGCGCGCGTCCACCCCATCGGCGCGCACGCGCGCCACCGCCGGTGCGATGACGTCGATCTCCTCGCGGCCGATGGAGCCGCCGTCGCCGGCGTGCGGGTTGAGGCCCGCCACCGCTATCCGCGGCGCCGCCACGCCCGCGGCCTTGAGGTAACGGTCGGCGATGCGCACGGCGTCGATCACGCCGCGCTCGCTGATCGCATCGGCCACGTCGCGCAGCGGAATGTGCGACGTCACCCGGGACGTCCACAGCGCGCCTGTGATGTTGAACTCGCTGACGAAGCCGCGCACGCCGAACTTTTCCTGCATGTAACGGAGCTCGTCCTCCTGCGTGAGGCCGGCGAGTCGCATCGCGTGCTTGTTGAGCGGCGCGAAGACGATGCCGTCGACGTCGCCGCGCAGCGCCGCGTCGGCCGCCGTCTCCAGCGCGCGGAACGCCGCATGCCCGCCCGCGAGCGTCGCCTCTCCCGGCGTGATCGCGGCGGCGTCGATGAGGTCGAGCGGCGCGAGGGTGGCCCTCGCATCGATGCGCACGCCGGCGACGCGCTCGCCCGCCGCGACGATCGCGGGATCGGTGTAGACGACGACGTCGGCGGCGGCGTACGTCGCCGGGCGCGCGAGGAGCTTCGCGCCAATCTCGGGGCCGATGCCGTTGGGGTCGCCGAGCAGCACCGCGAGGCGCGGCCGGCGGGTGGAAACGGACGAGGCGGCGCGCGCGCTATTCGGCACGGATGTTCGCCGTCTTGATGAGCTTGCCGAAGCGGTCGTACTCGTCGCGATTGAGCTTCGCGAACTGCTCGGGCGTGAGGTTGCCCGGCTCGCCGCCGAGACCCTTGAGGCGCGCCTGCACGTCGGGGAGCGCCAGCGTTTTCTTGAGCTCGGCCGCGAGCAGATCGACGACCGGCTTCGGCGCGCCGCCGGTGACGTAGAGTCCGTACCACGTCGTCATTTCCGCGGCCGGGTAGCCGGCTTCGGCGATCGTCGGGACGTTCGGCAGCTCCGCCGCGCGCGCGGGCGAGGTGACGGCCAGCGGCCGGAACTTGCCCGCCTTGATCTGCGGCATCGCCGACGAGGTCGTGTCGAACATCATCTGCACTTCGCCCGACAGGATGTCGACGTGCGCCTGGCTGCTGCCTTTGTACGGGACGTGCGTCGTCTTGATGCCCGCGGCCAGATCGAACGCTTCGCCGGCGATGTGCTGCGTGCTGCCGATGCCGGACGACGCGTACTTGAGGTCGCCGGGCTTTGCCTTGGCGGCCGTCACCAGATCCTGCACCGACTGGTACGGCGTGGTGGCGCCGACGACCAGAACGTTGGGGACGACCACGACGAGGCCCACCGGCTGCAGGGCCGTGAGCGGATCGAAGCCGAGCTTCATCATGTGCGGCGCGATCGCCTGCCCGGTGTTGGTGGCGACGAGCAGCGTGTAGCCGTCGGCGGGCGCCTTGGCGGTGACGTCGGCGGCGATCGTGTTCGACGCGCCGGGGCGGTTCTCGACGACGAACGGCTGCTTCAACGCCAGCTGGAATTTCTCGGCGAGCATGCGCGCGATGATGTCCGTGCCCCCTCCCGCGTTCGCGCCCACCATGATGCGCACCGGCTTCGCGGGATATGCGACGTCCGCGGCATGGGCGCCGCCTGCGATCAGGACCGTGGCAGCGGCCGTGAGCCATTTCCTCGTGTTCATTGCGTTCCTCCGGAAGCGGCGGTGGCGGCATGGCCATCGCATCGCCGGGGCATCGTACGCGTCGAGGCAATAACCGTCTAATCGTGTTTTGGCATGGTGTGATACGTTATTCGCATCACTATGCTGGAGCGAAGGTGGCGCCGAAGACAAAACCGCGCATTCCCCCCGACTGGCATCTGCGCGCGCGGCTCAAGGCCCGGCAGCTCGCGCTCCTCGTCGCCATCGCCGAGCACCGGAGCCTGCGGCGCGCCGCCGCGGAGGTCGCGGTGAGCCAGCCGGCGGCGACGCGGCTGCTGGCCGAGCTGGAAGACGCGCTCGGCGTTCGGCTGTTCGAGCGCGCCTCGTGGGGAATGCAGCCCACGCCCTACGGCGACACGCTGATCCGTTACGCGCGGGGGATGCTGACCGACCTCGCGGAGGCGCGGGACGAGATCGCCGCGCTGGCGGCCGGCGCCACCGGGCGCCTCCGGGTGGGTGCGGAAACCGGCGCAGTGCCGCGGCTGCTGACGCCGGCGCTCCGGGATGTGCGCGAAGGCCGGCCGGGCCTGCGGGTGTTCGTGCTCGTGAACACCAGCGACGTGCTGGTCGCCGCGCTGCGGCAGGGAACGCTCGACGTCGCGCTCGGCCACCTGCCGGCGCGCGCGGACGCGGCGGAGTTCGACGTCGTTCCGCTTCGTACGGATCCGCTGTGCGCGGTGGTGCGAGCGGGCCATCCGCTGGCGCGCGGGCGCCGCGTGAGCGCGGCTGCCCTCGCGGGCGTGCCGTGGATCCTGCATCCACCGGACAGTGGCATGCGCGACGAGGCCGGGGCCTTCCTGGCCCGCGCGAGCATACGGCCGGGCGGCGATCTCGTGGAAACGGTGTCGATCGTCGCGACGCTCGCGCTGCTCGAGACGACGGACGCGGCGACGGTCCTGCCGCAGGACCTTGCGGAGCACTACGCAGCGCAGGGGCTGCTGGCGCGGCTGCCGCTGCGGGTGCCGCCGGGCGGGGGCACGGTCACGGACCTGATCACGCGCCGGAGCCGCCAGCTTTCGCCGGCGGCGCAGGCGCTGGTCGCGGCGCTGCGGCAGGTGGCCGCCGCGCCGCGCTTGCGTGCTTCCTAGGCCTGGCCGGCCTCAGGCGCCCCGCGTGGCGGGGGGCGACGGACGCTGCGAGCGCCCGCGCACAAATGCCGTGGCGAGGTTCCAAGCCCGCGCGGCGGCGTCGACCACGGCTTCGGAGCGGCGCAGGTAGTCCTTCGCCCGCTCGCGCTCGGCGGTGCTCATGCCCATGCCGTCGAGTTGCGCAAAGGTCCGGGCGAGGGTGGCCTCGCTGCCGGTCTTGAGGGTGTCTTTCATCTCGGCTCCCAGAGTGTCGTCCCCGCGATTTGTTGCATCGCACAATGACAATATGGGACCCGGCCGCCGAAATCCAATCGGCATTTCCGATGGCGGCATCGTCACGGGTGATGGGCCGCTCGTCTCCCGGGGTGGAGGCTGCTGTCGGTAGCCTCGCGCAGGCTTCAGTGTTCAGGCGCCCCGCGCGAGGCCACGACATCAGCCTTGCGCGATTCGCGGCAAAAAGAGCGCGGCCGTCCCTTGGCGCCAATTCCGGGATCGAAGACGAGCAAGCGCGACGAATCACGCAGCGGCGGGGTCGGGCCCCTTGCGCGGGCGCCTGAACACTGAAACCGCGCGGATGCCCTCAGG
>Ga0207691_10000796_pt1 | contig 31342 bp, 24 predicted proteins | sample KBSM13metaG_FD_184327 | JGI IMG/M metagenome (GOLD analysis project Ga0207691, IMG submission 184327) | Miscanthus rhizosphere microbial communities from Kellogg Biological Station, Michigan, USA - KBS M1-3 metaG (SPAdes) (version 2) | ecosystem: Host-associated > Plants > Roots > Rhizosphere >...
GCGAAGGTCTTGCCGTCGAGGAGGATACCGATGAATTGCTCGCGGCTGAGGTGCACGGCCCCCCGCAATGGCGCGACCTGCAGTTCGACGAGCATCGAGCGCAACTGCTCGATCGCACGGGCGCCGCCGGCGTTTCCGTAGCCGACGAAGGTAGCGGGCTTGCGGTTGAACTCCGCGTACACGTGGTCGAGCGCATTCTTGAGGACGGCGGGGATGCCGTGGTTGTACTCCCCGGTCACGAAGATGAAGCCATCGAGGTCGCGGATCTTCCGCGCCCACCTCTGCGCCACCTCGTTCTTGGACGGCTCACGTAGTGGTGACTTCGGCTGGTCGAAAAACGGCATCGGATAGTCGCGGAGGTCGACGAGCTCGAACGTCACGCCTTCGCACTTCCGACCGAGATCCATCACCCATTCCGCCGGCTTGTCGGCGAAGCGCCCCACCCGCGTGCTGCCTAAAATAACGCCGATTTGCAGTGGCTCGCTCATGGAGCGTACGATCGAGCTCTGCGCTATGTTGCGCAAGGAGGCACAAACTTGGGCGTCACGAACAAATTGGTGCGTATCGAACCGAGCCAGTGCGCTGCGGTCGATCAGTTGGTCGCGCTGCTCGGGGAGAAGTGGACGCTGTTGCTCCTCGGCGCTCTCACCAAGGAGCCGACGCTCCGCTACAACGACCTTCAACGCGCAGTTCACGGCATTTCTCAGCGCATGCTCAGCCTCAAGCTGAAGAAGCTCGAAGAGAACGGTCTGGTGAAGCGCACCATCTTTCCTACGGTGCCGCCGCGGGTCGACTACGAGTTGACGTCGCTCGGGCGTACATTGATTGCCCCAGTCCGGGCGCTCCTCTGCTGGGTGGTCGATAACCGTGACGCGATGGCGGAGAATCGCCTGGCGTTTACGAAAGCGCCGAAGAAAACAGCCTGAGGCGAAGCCGCAAATGTCCGTTCTGTCCACGCGGACATTGGCTCGCGGCGAATCTAAACTCTTCTACTAGGGCGCGCCACGCTGAGCAGAGCCAACCTACTAGGGCGCGCCACGCTGAAAGGGTCGACGTTGGTTGGCTTTTTGAGCGCAGGGTGGAAGCGACCGCACGGAGCCAGTTTCCGAGTCAGCAGCGTCTGAACGACTCGACCTTCGCAGTCGAATCCAGCGAGGTGAATGAATCGTCAAGAAATGCAAACTCGCGCATTGCGCTCCCAGTCTCGTTCGTCGAGCTCGAAAAAATCACAATTTAGGCTCTTCTGCGCAGTTGTAAGGATGGTCTCAAATCTGCGCTGGCCCCGATCGGCTTCCTTTTGGTTCGTCATTGCGACGACGGCCTGTTTATCGTCGGACCCTCGCCCCAACCCAGAAGGGACTGGCGGAGCGCAACCCAGCGGGGGAACGACCGGAACAGGCGGTAGCACGCAAACCGGAGGACAGGTCAGCTCCGGAGGGGCTGTCAGCGGCGGCGCCGCGGGTTCGGGCGGGGCGATGGGCTCTAGCGGAAGTGGAGGCGGGGGCCGGAACAGCAATGGAGGCTCGGCAGGAGGCGGAGGAGCGGGCGAGGCGGGCAGCGGCTCGGGCGGCTCGGGCGGCTCGGGCGGCAAGGCCTCCTCAGGGGGAACTTCCGGCATCGGCGGGGTGAGCAGCGGCGCAGCGGGCAGCGGCGGCTTGGGCGTGACGCGAAGCGCCGGATGCGGGAAGACCCCGACGCTGACGAGCGGGTCTCGCACGATCCAGAGCGGCCAAAGCCGTAGCTACATGCTTCGCATCCCCGACAACTACGACAACACCCACCCTTACCGGCTGGTCTTTGCCTACCATTGGAACGGTGGAACGATGCAGGACATCGATGGCGGCGGGAGCAGCGGGGCCGCCTGGGCCTATTATGGGCTGAAGGCTCAGGCCAACAACAGCACGATCTTCGTGGCTGCCCAGGGCATCGGCAACGGCTGGGGCAATTCCGGCGGAGCGGACTTGAAGCTCACCGACGATCTGGTCAAGCTGATTCAAGGGGATCTCTGTGTGGACACGACGCAGGTCTTCTCGGTGGGTTTCAGTTACGGTGGCAGCATGAGCTACGCGCTCGCCTGCGCGCGCCCGATGGTCTTCCGCGCAGTTGCGGTCTACTCGGGTGGCGTCCTCAGCGGCTGCGATGGTGGCACGCAGCCCATCGCCTATCTCGGCATTCACGGGCTCAGTGACGGGACACTCAACATCTCGGGCGGGCGATCGATGAGGGATAGGTTCGTGAAGAACAACGGCTGCACGGCGCAGAGCCCTCCCGAACCCAGTGGCGGCAGCGGGAAGCACACGTGCACCACGTATCAAGGTTGCACGGCCGGCTTTCCCGTCGAATGGTGCGCCTTCGATGGCGGCCACACCCCCGGCAACGTGGACGGCGGCGGCGACGATGGCGCCAAGACCTGGACCAAGACAGAGGTCTGGAAGTTCTTCACGCAGTTCCAGTGATCGGGTTCAGCGCGCGCAGAGCGCCCGGCACCGCAACCGATCAATCGCTGTCGCACTATCGCTGTCGCAATATCTTCATAGATAAGATGGTCATTGTATGAATTCAGTCAGGCATAACGCAGTTGCGACTTTGTTGTTTGCGTTCGGATTGGGTTGCTCGTCCGGTGGGTCCTTGGGCTCGGGAAGCGACGGTAAAGCCGGCTCCCCGGCGACCGCTGGCGTCGGATCCACCGTCTCGACAGGCGCCAGTGCCAGCGGCGGCAACCCTGACGCGGGCGGCTCGGGTGGCGCAAGCAGCGGCGGACCATCTGACTCGGGCGGAGCGAGCGGGGGTACCACGGTTGGCGGCGGAAGCACTGCGGCGGCTGGGCAAGACGGCGGCGGAGGTCGCGGCGGCACGAGTGGCACTGCGGGCACAGGCGGCGCGGGCACGAACAATACCGCCGGCGCGGCTGGCACCGCCGGCGCGGATGGCGGCAACCCATCGGGTCCACCGATGGGTTGGGCGTCCTGGAACAGCTTCGCCGCCAAGATCGACTACAACGTAATCAAGGGCCAAGCCGACGCCATGGTCTCGAGCGGCCTCAAGGCAGCGGGCTATCAATACGTCAACGTCGATGAAGGGTGGTGGCAGGGGACTCGGGACGCTTCCGGCAACATCACCATCGTTGAGTCGGATTGGCCCGGCGGTATGCAGGCCATCGCGACCTACATCCATGGGCTGGGTCTGAAGGCAGGGATTTACACGGACGCTGGCAATGACGGATGTGGTTTCTACTACCCGACGGGGCGCCCGGCGGCGCCGAAATCGGGCAGCGAGGGGCACTACGAGCAGGACTTCCTCCAGTTCTCGAAGTGGGGCTTCGATTTTGTCAAAGTCGACTGGTGTGGTGGCTCAAAGGAAGGTCTCGATGCAAAGACTGCTTACCAGGCCATTAGCAACGCCATCAAGAAGGCCACTGACCAAACCGGCAGGAGCATGGTGTTTTCGGTTTGCAACTGGGGCGACCAGAGCCCGTGGAGCTGGGCGCCGCCCATGTCGACGATGTGGCGAACCAGCCAAGACATCATCTACTACGGCGACGCGCCCGACATGGCCCGTGTGCTCACCAACTTCGACTCGGCACAACATCCAACGGCGCAAAGTCCGGGTCACTTCAACGATCCGGACATGCTCATCGTCGGCATGCCCGGCTTCTCCGCCGCGCAAAATCGAAGCCATATGGCCCTTTGGGCGATCTCGGGTGCGCCGCTCTTGGCTGGTAACAAGCTCGACAGCATGAGCCGTGACACGACGAGCGTCCTAACGAACAGCGAGGTGATTGCAATCGATCAGGACCTACTCGGCAAGCAGGGGGTGAAGGTCGCTGACGACGCGGGGCGACAGGTCTACAACAAGGTCCTCTCGGGGACTGGGCGACGCGCCGTCCTGCTACTCAACCGAACGGCCTCTGCCGCAACGATCACCGTGCGCTTTGCGGATCTCGGGCTCGGGACGACCGCGTCGGTCCGGAACGTTTGGGCCGCAACAGACCTTGGAAGCAAGGCGACGAGCTACGCAGTCAGCGTTCCCTCGAACGACTCGGTTCTGCTGGTCGTTACAGAAGGCGCTAGTCCTTGATCGGGCGTGGCTGCAAGTTGGAGCGTTCAACGTGCGAGGGCCGCGACTTCGGCACGGCGAAAGCCATTGGGGTATTGGCGCAGGTATCGGCTAGCGGCTTCTCTCATGCTGCCGACGTCGCCGGTCCGCTGCAAGGCGATGACTCGCAAATAGGCTGCGTCTTCGCAGCGCGCGTCTCGTGGATGAGCGTTGAGAAAGCTCGAGAAGCGCGCGGCCGCCGCGCCGTTGTCGCCGCTATCGAGGAGCATCATCGCGGCCCGGAAATCAAGTGATGGAGTGGGCTCGTGGCCTTCGGCGCTGGCTGCCGGCGACGCTCGTCGGTCAGACGGGGTCACTGCAGTCCGAGCACCCTGCACGCGAGTAGAGCTGAGCGGCGAAGCCGGTGCGGCGCTTGGCGGAATGATGGCTGCGCTCGTGGCCCCGGCGGCGGGTGGCGGTTCGCAGTTCGGACAAGTCGAAACGCCCGCCGCTTGCGACGGGCGCCATGTATCGCCCGCCCGTAGCGCGAGCGGGGCCTGACCGCGGATGCGCACGACGACGCTCCCGCTTACGACGCTGACGCGCGTGGTACGACCAGCTTCAGCGCTCACCGTAAATGTCGTCCCAATGTCCTCGAGCTCGCCATCGGGCAGGACCACCAACAAACGCCGCCTTTCGCGGGCGTGGTCGACGTGGATCGACAAGGCACCGCGCTCGAGCAGGATCTTTTCAACGGGGCCTTCGCTTTGCCTCGACCACGACGCGCTGCCGTCAGCGTGCACCACGACCGCGCGTTCCGTATCGGGGGCGGCGACGCTGCGCGCGCGAAAGTACATAAAAAAGCTGAGCACGAGCAGCGAGGCGGCAGCAGCGCAGGCGAGCCAGGCGCGAGCGGCCAGGGTCCGCTCGGGCGGCGCGAGCTTTGCGTCGAAGGCGGCAAGCAGGCGCGTTCGTTCGCGGCGCGCGTGAAGCTCGTCCGCGTCGGCCTCTGCCCCCGAATTGCACAATCGATCGGCGAGCGTTTGCAGCTCCACGACCTCGCGCGAGCAGCGGGCACACGAATCAAGGTGCCGCAGAAAGCTCAGACGCTCGGCCCCCACCAGGCGTCCATCGCGCAGGGCCTCGGCCTCGAACAAGCGCGGGCACGCGAGCTTGTTCATTCGTCCGCTCCGCACAACGTTTGGCGAAGCTCGCGACGGGCCGCGTGAAGGCGCGTCCACACGGTGCCGATCGGCACCTCGAGTGCGGTCGCGATCTCCGAGCAGCTCATGCCTTCGACTTCGGCCATGAGCAGCGTCATCCGCTTGGCTGCGCTGAGTCCGGCGAGAGCGCGCGCGACATCCGTGCGCGCCTGGAGCTCTGGTCGCGGGTCTCGAAAGGTTTGCGTCGTGCCCTTCAATACCGACAACATCGCCAATAGCCGGCCGAAAGTCTGCCGGCGGCGCCGAAGCAGTTGGGCCGCGATGCCGACGAGCCACGGGCGGCACGAGGCGCGCCCGTCGTAGCGGGCGGCGCTGGCGACCGCGGCGAGGAAGGTGGCGTGCAGCAGATCGTCGACGTCGGCGCTGTTGCCAGAGGAACGCGCAATGAAGCGCCGCAGTGGCGCCTGGTAACGGTCGTACAGTGCGCCGAGCGCGTCGAGCTCGCCGTTTGCGAGCCGTCGGATCAGCTCGGGATCGGGCGAACTGCGCGCGTTGTCTGCTAGCGACGGCTGGCGTGCTCCACGCAGGCTCATGGCGTCCCCACCGTGGCGCCCAGCGTGAGTCCTAGTGTCCAGCGCGGCATGCTCGGCGAGTTTGGGCCGAGCCCATCGGCGCGCGCGGGTCCAAAGGTTCCATCGAAGCCCACGAACGTGCGAAGCACCGAGCGCGGGCTAAAGCCCAGGTGAACACCGGCGAGCACGCGCGGCACCGGGCCTGAGCTGGGCTCCGGCGAGGAGCGAGCGTCGGGGGGCGGTGGGGGCGGTGGGTCGGAAGAATCGCTAACGAAGGCAACCTCCGTCTGCGATGCCAACGCGCCTTTGATCGCGAAGCCCGGCCCGGCCGCCACGTCCAACGTAACGGCCCTGAAGCGGATCCGTTTGCCCGCCACGACCCCCAGCTCGAGCGCGGTCTGTGCTTGTGCCCCCGACAACTGGTGGTAGCGATCGGCGCGCCCTTCGAAGCCGACGAGCCAGCCGCTGATATCGAGGAACGACTGCGCACCCAAGCCGTAACTTACCTGCCCGTCGCCGAAGCGTGCACCGCCGATGACCGAGAGCTCGACGCCGAGTCCTCCTGCCCGACTCGCCAGCGATGGCCCGTTCGCACCCGCGCTGTCCGTCGTGAAACGCTCGGGCGCGCGAATTCGGGGGCGCAGGAGCGGGTTCGTCGAGTCGGTTGCGCGAGAGTGAGTCGGCACGGCTGGGACACGCAGGGGCTCCGGCATTAGCAGCAGAGCTTGCAGGACCGGGATCACGTCTTCTGGCCGCAAAGCCCCACGCGAGGCTGCCCGACCATCCGGCAGCGCGACCTCCACCCTGATCGTGGTGTCCGCGGCCAGCCTCAGCTTGATGCTGGCGCAGGCGTCGATGTCGTCGCGACTCAGGACTTCGTCGCGGACTCGCGGCACGAGATCTGGCCATCGCTCGCGGAGCGCCTGGTCGCTCACGATCATCGTGGCCGGACATGCGGGTTGCGCCGCCAATGCAGTTCCCGGGCCCAGCGCACACAGGATCCCCCACAGCTGGAGTTTCGCTGAAACGTGGCGCTTCATTGGCAAAGCCTCACCCCTATTCGCGCGAGGGGCCCCGGGCCTTCATCGCCGCCAAAGAAAAATGTCAGAAAAAAGCCTCGATGCCAACACTCGGGATGGTGAGGGGACCGGCCGTGGATTGTTGACAGGTCGTCGCGAAACCGCCGTTTTCTGTTTCTTTGCCGTTGCAGTCCAGCCCCAGGCCGGTCACTTCCTTGCTCATGGTCACGTTCAGACCCTCCAGCACGAACGCGAGCGAACCCGTCTCGCCGAGGCGCCAGCGCTTCTCGAGCCGGACGTCGACGCGGAAGAACGCCGGAGTCCGATAGGCATTGTAGGGGGGCACCGGCCATGAACCATCGCGGGCAGAGTAGGGTGTACCAGTATAGAATACGAATCTTCCGCCGGCGCGCCAACCGCGCCCCAGCAGGTAACTGATGCTCGTGTTCAGCACGTGCGTGCGATCGAATTCGCTCGGTACGGTCGCGATTGTCTCGCCGCCAGTGCGCGTGGCGAAGTGAGCTTCGCGCGTGGAGCGCGAAAGCGTGTACGACAGCCAGCCACTCAGGCGGTTCGAGAAGGGCGCGCGCACGAGCAACTCCAGACCATAAGCGCGACCTGAAACCGGCCGGTTATTGGGACAAACGTACGGTGGCGTGATCATTCCAGGAGGCGGGGCGGCTGGGGCCACCAGCGCCGGCTCGTCTTGAAAACACATGGCTGTCAAATCGGTCAGGCCGGAGAAGTGGCTAAAAAATCCGGTCGTGGCGACGACCAGCTTTCCCGGCAAAGTGAATTCGAAGCCGGAGCTGGCCTGTGCAGCGGTCTGCAGCCTGTGCACCCCGAAGGGAAAGCCCGGCACGGTCAGTAGCGGCGCCGGAACGTTACCGACGCGCAGGCTCGGATACTGATGTGAAAGGCCGAGGTTCGACAGCCAGGCGACGCCGCGCGTGATGGTGGCGCGCGCAGAGAGCCGTGGGCTGAGCGCTGGCACGAAGGTTTCGGTGCGTCCCGTGCTTGGCGCCTCGTTGCTACGGGACGACGAAAACACCTCCCCGCGAAGACCGGGCACGAGCTCGACTCGGGGGCTCAAGCGCAACACCACATCGGTGTGTACGGCGGCGCCCAGGTTCGTCGGGGGTGGATACGCGCCCGCGGGGACCTCGGGTTCGCCGGGGGCCGTCGTTGCCAGGCGCATGCTGTATTTGTCGAACTGGCCTTCAGCGCCGGCGCGCAGACGCGCTGACGCCGTTAGCCGCTGGTCGAACTCGAGGCGCAAGGCCAACGAATCGTCTGTCACGTAGGTCGGCGCTGCTCCCTGCGAGGTGTAGCCGCCCGTCACCGCAAGCCGCAGGTTGCCGCCGGTCGTTGCGTGATCGTAGCGAAGGTCCAGCCGGTGAAAGTCGGACACGAATTGTTCCACGAGTTGTGCCCGGGCTGCGGGATCGGGCGACGAGGACCGGCTCGCCAGGTAGTCATGACTTCCGATCGCAAAAAGGGCGAGCGTGTCGCGCGCTGTAAGCAGCCACGTCGCGCGAGCTTGGTAGTCCCAATAGCCGATCGCGATGTCCGGGCTCACGGCGCTGAGGATGGGTCCTGGGTACCCGTAACGACCCGCAACGAGCGCGCTGCCGCGCCCGTCCGCGAATGGGGTTTCGAGCAGCACTCCCGCGTCGACCAAACGGAGGCTGCCCTCGCCGCGCGGCGCGCCAGCCGGCTCGCGCGTCTGGCCAACGATGATGCCCCCCGCGGAGCCGCCGTAGCGAGCCGGCGCCGCACTCGGAAACAATTCAACCCGATCGATCAGGCCCGGGTGAATGACTCCCTGCCCGAGGCCCAAGTGAAATAAGAGCGGGATTTTGACGCCGTCGATGTAGTAGCCAGTGTTGTTGGGTGGCGCGCCCCGCACGTAAAAATAAGGGATCCCGCTGACCAGCGGCGTGAGTCCTGGCAACGCTTCGACTGCTCGGAACGCGTCGCCGAACGCCCCCGGCATCTCGCGCACTTCCTCGGCAGACAGCTGCAGCTCGCCGACCTCGCGGCGAACTCCGCTAACGGTGATCTCGACGGGCGGCTCCTGCGCCGCGGGCGGCGCGACTGGCACGCCCAAGCTGGGTGGTGGCGCAACTGTGGAGATAGGGGCCGCCGGGGGCGGTGCCGTGGCCAGGCGATCTTTTGCCGGCTGATCGAAGAAGATTTGTACGCGAATCCGCGCGACGATTGCCACAGCCCCGCGCTGCGCCGGAACGAAACGCCAGCCGAGCACGGCCTGGCGAGCGTGTTGGGTAAACGGCTCGGCGCCCTCGACCGCTGTCGCGCTCGAGACCGAGCCGTCCTTTTCGACGATCAGCTCCAGCACCACGCGCGCGTCCCCTTCTGCGCCCGACGGATATGGTACGTCCGTGCCTGTTGCGGGCACAGGCGGGGTGAACGTCGGCAAGTCTTCGGCCGCTGCAGGCAGGGGCCACAGGAGTGACACCGCGAGCAAGACGCACGCGGCGCGAAAGGAAATGGACATAGGTCGATTTTTGGGAGCTCGGCGATCCGAACCGCCGTTAGCTATTCGCGCGACCTCACCTTTTCCTTCACGCATCCGCGAGCGCCGTCGAATCAGAGTGAGCCTGTGTCGCCGCTAGGCGCGGACAGCGGGGGACCTCTGCCGGCGAAAACGTAGTCGCTAGCGCGCTTCGTGCAGCAGTGCTTGCATGCCCCGCAGCACGATCGTAAGGCCCGCGCCAAACTCGTGCTCGACCGACACGCTGCGAGCTTGGCGCGCCGTTTCAGCCAGATGTGGGTAGCGGGTGGTGGGTAAAGCGGCCAAGGCGTCGGTGCCGGAGCCCGAAAGCGGTCCATGGTGCTCGACCTGCAACGCGCCGATGATGTAGCTGAGCAATGCGCGGAACGCGACGACACGTTCTTCGCCGCTGAACCCCGCGTCCGTGAGAATACCGAGCATGACTTCGCCCGAGCGCCGGATAGGTGCGGAGTCGTGGCGATGAATCAGCAACAAGGGCACGATCGAAGGATGAGCGGCGACGGCTCGCCGGATGCGTTCGGCAATTAGCATCAACTGCTCGTCCCAACGCTGTTGCGGCGACACCTCGAAGTCGACTTCGGACAAGACGTGATCGACCACGAGGCGTTCTAGTTGTTCCCGCCCGTCCACGTAACGATACGCAGACATGGTGCCCCTGCCGAGCTCGGCTGCGACGGAGCGCATCGACAACGCAGCCAAACCGTCGCGGTCAATCACGGCTAGGGCCGCCGAGGCCAGCTGGGTGGGCTCGAGCGAGCGCGGTCGGGGCATCGCTTGACAGCGTACGCGATACCCCTATGCATAGGAGTACAGTGTACCCCAACCAGGATTGTGGCGCCTAAATGTCTAAATCTGATAGGGAATTTGGATTGAACTGGGTGCTGGCTGGAGGCCGGAATGGCACGGAGCGGCGGGCCCTGCTGGCCGGTGCGACGGCCTTTGTGCTGACGAGCGTCCATCACGTCTACGGCGCCGTTCGCTACCAGACCCCGTGGCGCTATCACGCAGTGGCGCTGGGCGCATTGGCGCTACTCGCGATGTACGGTGGTCTACTGCTCAGTCGGCGTCACTCAACGACGCCCCTGGCCCGGGTCGCGTGGTGGACATTCTGGATTGCGGACGCGTTGGTGTTCGTACTCGGGCTGGGCATCTTCGAGGGTGCTTACAACCATGTGCTCAAGCTCGCGCTGTACTTTGCGCAGCTTTCGCCAGCATCTTTTCAGGCGCTGTTTCCGTCGCCCACGTATGAGCTGCCCAATGACGCATTCTTCGAGCTATCCGGCGCGGCGCAGGTAATTCCGGCGGCGTTTGCGGCTCGGCAACTGCTGCTGCTCGCACTCACCCGACGACGCTCTCGAGCTCAGTCGGCGCGCACGCGACAGCGCGTAGGTTCCATGTTCGAGCCAAGAACGCTCGTTACCCTGTTTGGAGATGCGGTGAACGTTCCGAACCCAGTCGAACGAGTCCACCTTCAGTTGCGTCGCTTCGCGGGGTGTCCGGTCTGCGATAGGCACCTTCATGAGCTGGCTCGGCGGAACGCCGAAATCGAGGCCGCTGGCGTGAGGGAGGTCGTGGTTTTTCACTCCACGGCCGAGGAACTTCGAAAATACGAAGCGGATCTGCCGTTTTCGGTCGTGCCCGATCCAAACAAGCGACTCTACTTCGAGCTGGGCGTAGAGTCGGGGCCACGCGCATTGCTCGACCCGCGCGCGTGGCCGACGATCGCCCGCGCAGTGTTGCGCAGCGCGGGACGTGTCGCTTCGGGGCGCGGAACGTTGCCGAGTCTGAATCCTGGCGGGGGCCGGTTGGGGCTTCCCGCCGAGTTTCTGATTGAGCGCGACGGAAGCGTGCTCGCTGCCCATTACGGTGAGCACGCGGGCGACCATTGGTCAGTCGATGAGCTACTGAGGTTGGCTCGTTGGGCCAAGGTGACCGGGCCCGAGACGTCCAAGACTCCCCAGGCATCCGAGCTCGAACTCCGACGGGAGCTGGGGCGATGACCCTGTACACCCTCGCGTTGTTCTTTCACATCGTGGGAGCGCTGGGCCTGTTCGCCGCGCTCGTCGCCGAGCGGGTGAGTTGGAGCGAGCTGCGTCGAGCCGAGGACGTTCGGCAAGCGCGGGCCGCCCTATTGACTGCGACCCGGCTGAGCCGCGTCGGGCTCGGTTCTTTGCTGGTGTTGTTCGGGTCTGGAGCCTACCTGATGGTCTCGGTCTGGGGACCTCGGCCCTGGCTCACCGTGGCCATGCTCTCAGCCGTGCCACTGGCAGGCCTCAGCGCTGCGATCACGCTGCCGAGCATCGCCGCACTCAGGCGAGGACTTGTGCATCAGGGCAACACACTACCGGAGCAATTCTCGTCCGAGCTTCGTCGCCCCGCCTTGATGTTGTCGAACTACGTGCGAGCGGGCATCGTGCTCGCAGTCGTCTTTTTGATGACGATCAAGCCGGGCGCTGGCGCGTCGCTGCTCACGCTGATAGTCGCCACGGCGCTCGGCATCGCGGTCGCGCTAGGTACCCGGCCAGCCACTTCGGTTGGCAAAGCTTGAGACTTTGACCCCACTCGCTACTGCCGATTTGGCAATCGCCGCAGTTGCCGTCGGCGTGGAACCGGATCCGCACGACACGGCGAATAGTGAAAGGGTCAGCGTGGAAAGTCTGGCTATGTCACGGCTGCGCGGCATGAAACCTCCGGGTTCAAGCAGCCGCGTTCCGTAACCCGTCATCGCGGCCGGGATCTTTACCAACGAGCTCATGGCCAATGTCTACTGAACGACGGCGACCGCATCGACGACGAGCTTGCCACTCAGTACTTTGAGTTGAACGGTGTGCGCACCCGCGGGTAACCCGCGGAGCGAATAGGTTTGGTAGAGCTGCCTCGCTGCTGCCGTCGCGGCGGAAGCGTTGACGACCTTTCCATCTACCGTCACCTCCAGCTTCGCAGAACCGTCGTTCTGACCCAGGATATCGAGGCCAGTCCCCGTGATGTCGTACTTGAGCGTCGCGCCGGCGGCTCGACTCGTGGAGAGAGAGCGCTGATAATCGTACATGCTCTTGCCCAGCTCGTGCGCCCAGCTGCCGGAGTAAACGAGCTTGATCGCCGGGGGCGACGCTAAATCCGTCATCTCGAGGTTGTCGAGCAACTCCGAGTAATAGCCGGGCGAGCCCGCGACCTTTTCCACCTTGAGGTTATCGAAACGCGTAAAGTAATAGCCGCTCGCGAGATCGACGCGCCCCGAGAGGCGAGGCTTGGGGTCGCTGTACGTCGTGAGCACGACACCGTCGAGAGACGCAGTGACTTTGTTCGCGACCACTTGCAGCGCAATGTTGTGCCAAGCGTCGTACGTAGGCTTGAAGCCTGCGATTGTGACGCCGCCCGTGCCAGCTACGACGTTTCCGCTGGCCGTTGACACACCGTCGACCAAGAACTGCCAGCTGCCGTCGAACTGAAACTTCAGCACGTAGGGTGTGCCGCTGAGGGTGTGGGAACTTTCGCCCCCCTGCTGCCGGGCGCCTATCGCCGCGTAGTTGTCACCACTCTGGGTACTGCTATTTTCGAACGAGACATCGACGCTTGCCTTGTAGTCGAGCCAGCGGTTGTCCCCGACTGCGGCGATCGGATCGCCCTCGTTCCACGTACCCCCGAGCCCCATCGAAGGTTGATCCACCTGCTGGCGAAGAACATAGTTGGTCGCGCCGCTCGGCAAGTAGGCTTCGAACGTGCCGTTGCGGTCGCATAGATAGCGCGGCATCACGCTTTGTGAACCGCCGCGCGCGGTCACGTAGCTTTCGCTAGCCATGACTTTTCCGCCTGAGCCGATTACCGGGACGGTTTTCTTCGTGTAGTCGAAGTCGTCGGCGTACAAGATGGAATCCGAAGTACTTTGCGCAGAGCCGTCCGCGTTCGTATCGAGCACGGTGCGGGCGCCCTCTACCGGCAAGGGAACCGCGTAGGCTGCGTTGCTCGAGTTGGCCAAAGTCGTGGCGGTGAGGATCGAATAGGGCTTGACCGTGATCGTGTAGCCGTTGCTCGCGCTGCCCGCGGCACTGCAGCGATAGTGCATGTGGCTGGTATTGAAGGCTTTGCCCGGGTCTGGCGCGCTGGTTTCCCAAAGCTCTAGCGGAGGGTTTCCGTCCAACGCCATGTTCGTGGGCCTCAGTTGGTACGTTTTCGCGGACTCACTGTCGTTCACGAACACTGTCGAGAAATTGCGTTTATCCGGCGCAGCAAGGGTCAAGTAGCTCGGCGTGCCATTGCGACCGTTGACCGGGTTGGTGCCGGTTGCCCCGGTGGCGCTCGACTGCGGCACCATTCTCCAGATGCCTGCCGTATTGCTTTGCCCTTCCCAACCCGTCTTGGCAAACCAGCTGAAATGCCGAAGAATTTGCAGGCCGGCGTCGTAGTGTATCCAGCCCGACCAGGGGTCTCGAGCGCTCAGCACCTCTTTGAAAGAGTACTGCCCACCTTCGTAGAAAGAGCCGATCGCCGGTTGATAAACGAAGTGTGAGCGGCGTGAATTGACGAAGCCCTTGATGACGGTGTTACCCATCTCCAGCGGACCGTTGATACCCCCGATCCCCGTGCCCTCGACCACTGGGTCTTTCGTGTTGTTGCGCGGACGAAAGCTCGAGTTACCGAACGTTGCTTGCGCCTCGCTGTTCCAAATTTCCTTGTCGAACTGCTCCGCCAGCTTTTTGAAATTCCCCGCGCTATCGTCGTCCGTGTTGTAGTGATAGCCCGCCACCGCGATCGCATCTCGCAGGGCTGCATCGCTAATCGCGGTGCCACCGAAAGAGCCAATACCGGCTTCATCCGAGATCACGATCTGGATTTTTTGATAAAGCCCCTGCTCGGTGGCGTTCTCGAAGCCGGTAGTATCGGCCTTGAGCTTGGAAGCATACTGCTTGGTCCACGCTATATCCGCCGCTCGCTCGTTGAGCCCGGGGTTCACGTAATCGACCATGTAACCGTAGCTGCGGTAGGCCGCCAAGATCGTGTCCTTGAACCAGGTGTAGACCTTGTCATTCGTGTTTGCCCAGCCCGGCGCGTTCCAACGCAGAATGCTCACCTTCAAGCTGGGGTTGAGCTGCTTTGCGTCGGCCGCGAGCTGAAACCCAGGACTTCGCCGGACGTTCGCGGCTTCACTAGCAAGGCGCATCGTCGCGGGATCGGGGCCGGTAGAGTTGTTGCGGTCATTCCCCATCTCGACTTTGACGTGCGTCATGATTGGGCGGTCGCCACCGAAGAGGATCTGGAGGAGCTGCGCGTACGCTTCCGGATGCTCGGACTTGTAATCCATGAGCAGCTCACTCGTGCCGTTGGCACTGAGCGCACCGAAGCCCTTGAAGGGGAGACCGTTGAGATTGGTCGCTTTGACGTTGTTGCCGTCGATCGCGATTGCGACCGGCGCACTGCCGGTACTCGACTCACAGGCGACCGGCACAATCAAACCACCCGCCGCTGCGCCCGCTCCAGAATTGGCGCCCGATGAGCCGCCGACTCCAGATCCCGCTCCGCCAAACGGCGCACTCCCACCGTCTCCCGCGCCGCTACTGGGTTGCGAGCTACCGCCCGAACCGGATGTACCAGCTGTTTGCGCGGAGCCCCCCGCTTGTGTCGAGCCGCCCAGCGACGACCCGCTGCCGGCCACGGCAACCTCTTGCTGGCCGGCACTGCCGGTGCCACATGAGATCGTGAGACAAACGAGACAAACGCAGCGCAATCCAGCTACGAGCATCCGACCTGACTTTCCATTGTTCGCGCGCGTTGATCGCTCGAGGTCCCTATGGCTTGCCAACGAACGTGGTGACACTCTGGGCAGGGAGGGAGGCGCTGAAACGAGCGTTGCTGACCGTGATTGGGCTCTTCTCTGCGAGATTGTCGCTTGCCGAGGTCACCCAAGGTGTGACCGTGCAAGGGGCCGCGCCAGAGACGAACAAGGATACCGGCGTCGCACTCGTGTTGTTGTTGATGGCCACCATCACAACGGTTCCAGTTGCCGGGTCCTTATACGCCGTGAGCAGCACGCCCGACGGAACGGTTCCCGAAGTCGCGACCCGCGTGTATCCGGGTCGAACGAAGCGGGAGAAATTGCCCATCACCCAGAGGCGCTTGGTCCAGGTATTCGTGCTCGTATCGTAGAGGCAGCCGCCGTTGCCCGAGGCGTTGTACACCCACCAGAGGTGCCAGGCATTGAGGTTAACCACAGTGAGGTCAGCGTGCATCTGCTTGGCCATCAGCAGCGCGCTCCCGATGCCGTCGCCGCTCGAGTCGCCGCTCGCAGTTCCCGTGTCGACTTCAGTCTGCCAATATTCTTTGGAGCTGTCGGCCGCGATGGCCTTGTTGGCGGCAACGACGGCCGCGTTGCTGCTATCCGGCCCTAAACCGTAGCGGTGACCTGCAAATATGCTGACATATTTGTATGCCAGCGCGTCACTCTGGATCGCCGTGAAGTAGCTCGGAAACCCATACCAATTCTGCGTTTCAGGGCCCATGACCTTTACGTCGATAGCGGCCATGGCAGGACCCAGAGTTTCGATCCAGGTGGCCAATTGTGCCGCCGAGTAAGAGGTCGTGCTGTTGATGCCGCAGCTGTCTGGCTCGTTCTCGGCAGACACCGCGTAGATCGGCACCCCCTGGGATTTCGCGTTCTGCACCCAGGCGACAAGGGCGCTGGCCAGACCGCTTGGGTTGGTGAGCACGGGCATGCTTCCCGTTTTGCAGCCGTTGGGGTTGGTTTGGGTGGTCGTGTAACTACCGCCTTGAGCACCGTTGGTGCCTGTTCCCCATGGGGTCATCCAGACTTTGACCCCACTTGCTGCTGCCGACTTCGCAATCGCGAGCCCGTCGCCATATCGGATGCGAAGGAGCGACATTCCGGCCCCCTTAGTGGTGGACCAAAGAAAGTCCGCGTCCGATGCGTTGCGGTAGCTCCCCGCCCAGGCAGAGGACACACCAAAACCCGAGATTTTTTGCTGCAAGCTCGAGAGGCTCACGGTCACGTCGCCCGCTTGTGCGCTCCCGCTACTGCACGCGGTCTGGTTGCTGGCACCGCCGCCACCGCCCATGCCGGTGCTGGATGCTCCGGCGGTCTCGTTACCCAGAGCCCCTCCGCCGCCGGTACCCGCTTTCCCCACGCCCATGCCACCGCTTCCTGCGCCGCCGTTCGCTGCCCCGCTGGCTCCCAGCGCACCAGCCACTGCTCCGCCTGCTGCGCTCGCTCCTAGCGCACCACCTACTGCTCCGCTTGCTCCGCTTGCCCCACCTCCCGCGCCCGAGCCGAATGCTCCACCGCTAGTCGAACCTCCGCCCGCAGGTGCCGTCGGCGTGGAAGCCGACCCGCACGACGCGGCGAATAGCGAAAGGATCAGAGTGGAGAGTTTGGCTATGGCACGACTGCGCGGCATGAAAACTCCGGGTTGAGGCAGGCGCGCTCCTGGTGGGGTGCCTACTAGTGGGATACGGCGGAGTGACGCAAAGGCGGGGCCGCGCGCGGTACTCGGACTCGCATCTGCGAACAACTCTCACTCTCCTTAACTGTCGTCACGAGCGGGAGTTTGTACGGGAAGATCCAATCGCGTACCGATTGCTCGTCGACGCGGCTGCGCATCCCGTAACCAGTCAATGCGGCTGGGCTCTTTACGAACTAGCTCATGACCGGCACAGGTTGAAGTGACCGCGCGGAGCCCGCTTCGCGAGTTTCTGGTACGCCCGCCGCTTTGGTTTCTCGTCGGCCGACCAGCTCGCTCTCGGACTCGACGTTGGTGTCCAGCACCTCCGCCAGTGCCATCGCCACTTCGGCCTCGGCGGAGGCCACCGCGGTCGCGCCGCCTCGCTGCAACGCTGAGACCTCGCGGGGGAGTGAGCAGCGGGCCAGAATCCGGAGCGATGGGTTGGCCGCGCGAACCTGCAGGATCAGCTCGACGTGAAAGGACCGACCCCGACGCGCTCTGCCGTCCTACTGCCCTGCCGTCTTCCGCGAGGGCGCTCCCGAGGCATCCATCAAATATCGGAAAGGATCCGCCGGCGTCGAGAACACCAGCGTGTCGCCTTCGCCGATGATCTTGTCGTAGGTCTCCATCGTTTTGACGAACTCGTACAAGCCGCGGGCCTCCGCCGTCGTCTGATACGCCGCTGCGTAGATGCTCGTGGCCGTGGCGTCCGCCGCACCGCGAATCTCTTCGACCGTTTTGTAGGCGCCGGATTCGATGACGCTCAGATCGCGCTCCTTGTTGCCGAGGATCTTCGCGGCCTCGCCTTCACCCTCGGAGCGAAATCGCGATGCGATCTGCTGCCGCTCGGAGATCATGCGCTCGTAGATCTTCTCCACGACACTTGGGTTGTAATTGATGCGCTTGAAACGAACATCCAAGAGCTCGATGCCGAACTCGCTCAGCTTGGCGGTAGCCGCATCTTGAATCTCGCGTTCGATCTCTTTGCGCCCCTTCTTGATGGGCGGTAGCACGCCGATGTTGCTGGTACCCGCGTCGATCGCTGCCATGTCCGTCTCAGGCTTCCTGTCTTTCGTCGTGCGAATCACCTCGATCAAATCATGTTTGGCGATGGCGTTGCGCGTCTCGCTGCCCAAGATGTCGTCCAGGCGGGACTGCGCGCTGCGCTCGTCACGGAGTCGCCTAAAGTACTCGAGCGGCCGGGTAATACGCCAACGTGCAAACGTATCCACGGAGATGTAGAGCTTGTCGCGCGTTGGCATCTCGCTCTTCGCGCCATCCCACTCCAGGATCTGCTTGTTGATCACGTGCACTTCTTGGATGAACGGAAGCTTGAAGTGCACCCCTGCCTGCGTAACCGGGTTGGCGCTCGGTTTGCCGAACTGGGTGATGATGACCTGCTCCGTCTCCTGAACCGCGTAGTACGAGCCCGTCATCGTGAGCAGGCCGAGCAGCACGACCACCAGCCCGACCGTGTACGCTTTGCCCAGGTTCATCGTGCCGCCCCTGCTTCAGTGCCCAGCGCCGAGCTCAGATTCAGCAAGGGCAACATGCCCTTGACGTCTTCTCCAATGATCACCTTGCGCTTCACCTTGGGCAGCGTGGTGGCCATGGTCTCCAAGTAGATTCGGCGCCGAGTGACTTCCGGTGCTTTGATATACTCTGCCAGGAGCGCCCTGAACTTGGAGACGTCGCCCTCCGCCTCGTTTACACGCTTTTTGGCATAGCCCTCCGCCGCGCGGATGGTTTGGTCGGCCATGCCGCGGGCTCGAGGAATCGACTTGTTGTATTCGCCGTTGGCCACGTTGATGGCACTCTCCTTCTCCTGCTGCGCCTGGTTGACCTCGTTGAAAGAGGCTTGCACCTTCTCCGGAGGATTCACGTTCTTCAGCTGCACCTGATCGATCTTGATGCCCATGGTGTAGCTGACGACCAACGACTGCAGCCTGTGCAGCGCTTCGCTTTCGATCTGCTGCCGCCCGATGGTGATTACCTCGTCGACAGTGCGATCCCCCACGACTTCGCGCATCACGTTCTCGGAAGCCGCGCGCAGAGTCGCGTCCGCGTTGCGGACGTTGAACAAATATTGGTCGGCCCGCTCGATCCGATACTGAACCACCCACTCGACCAGGGCCACGTTCAAGTCACCGGTGACCATGGTCTTCTCGCCCAGCCAACTACTCTCCGGGCTCGCTTGCCAGGGATTGGATGAGTTATCTGTGCCGAACCCAAACTCTTGCTTCAGCTGACGTTTGACGGGGACGACGTTCACGTCGTCGACGCCGAGCGGCACCTTGAAATGCAAGCCGGGTGGGACGATGTGACTGAAGCGACCGAAGCGGAGCACCACGCCTTCCGACTCCGCCGGAACCGTGTAGAAGGTCGTCCACAGGGCGACCACGCCGACGACAATCAACAGCGCCGCACCGACCAATCGTGGAACGCCCCACGCGCGGAGAAAATGTTCGAGGTCTGGCATGTGGGTCGTCCAATCTGGGAACGTGCACGACGAGGCCTGGCCCACCACGGGCGCTACCCCTGCCCACCACGGGCTGTGACCGCTGCGATCACTCTTCTCAGGGTCGTGAGTGTGCGAGCCTAGCACCGCAGTCGCGACACCCCGACTTTTCAAGAGTGAATCGTAGAACGCGGCCCTTCGCCTCTCTGCAGTTGGGGTGAAGCAAAGTACCGGTCTCGGTTATTCCGAGCTCGCCCGCCAAAGTCGTTCTCGGCTCGTGATCATTGGCCCCGCGATCCTCGGCGCCTGACCAGGAGCGGCCTAGCCAAAAACGCCAACAGAGGCGCAAATGCGCGCGCACCTCGCAGCCGTATCTCTGCCGCATTTAAGCGCCGTATATATGGAACGTGGATCGCTAGCGGCAGCTCGACGGCTTCGACCGACTTCACCATGGGCGTATCGAGCCTGCGAGGAGCGCGCGGCAAGTAGCTGATCGGCGACGAATGCATTTGCCCGATCGCGGTTCTAAATTCTTCCACTAGGGCGCGCCAAGACGAGAATGCCAACGAAGGTTCGGCTTTTTGAGGGGCGGGAGGAAGCGATCTGCCCTTGAACCTAGGTGAGATCGTGAAGATCTTTGCCCAGCGGCGCGCTCAGGTGAAACTCCGAGAAGCGCACGGCGAGCCCCGCACGCTCCGGCGTGCAGCACATCGGACCGACTTGGTACGACGAGGCGCGGGGGAACGGGGCCAAGCGAACGAGTGGCCACGTGACTCGATCCGCCGATACCTGAACGCGGAGCACGCCATCGCTTAGCGTGATCCGCATCAGAAAATCACCGGCATCGCCGACGAATGGTCCCGTCGCCCAGTCGGAGCGCTCGTTCGTGAGCACACTGCTCAGCATAGCGCGACCATCCGACAGTTCGACGCCGGCCTTCAGCCAATGCTGCGCATCGAGCCGAACCATGATGCCAGCCTGGTCGTAGAGGCGTTCATAGTTGGCTTGTATTCGCAACTGCGCGCTAAACTCGGCTCGCGTTGCGAACGCGAGGAAGTGCCCACTATCGCGAGTGAAGCCGTAGTGAGTTTCTTGCCAGAAGTCGCTGGCGGCGTCGGTTGTAACCTCGAGCTCGTCCTCTCGCGCGCACCACAGCTTGGGTTCGTTCAGCCAGGTGCCATCGCTCAAATTTGCCAAGGGTCGGGTTTCCTCGTGGCGCGCCGCAAGAGCTTACTCCCGACCGAGCCAGCCTGGTATTCTCGTCCTCAGCCGATGCCGAAGACTGCGACGGACGCCGAGCGGCCATATCGAGAGGCATGGCGGGCTTTCGAAAGAAAGTATCGGCTGTTGGGGCTCATCAAGCTCGGTAGTAGAAAGGAATGCCTTCGCTCGAAGCCGCAGCGGCGGGGGCGTGTGCCCACACCGCGATCGCAACACTGAGCTGCGCAATCTACGAGCCGCGGGCCGAAGTTTAGGAACGCGCCCCGGGACGAGGATTCGCCACCGACAGAACGTTTCTCGGGTCACAAACTGGCTCATGGCGCGTTCGTGCCGTCCAGAGGTCAAAATGACGTTTCGATTCGCAGAAATCGTGGGTGCGTACCGGCTAGTTGTGACGAGCGAGTTGCGGTTGTTCATCGAACAGACCTTTGTCGACCCGTTGCCGGTCGCCGAACGTGACGCTGGCCGAGCCGAAGCGTTTGCGGAAGCGAGTGCAGCTGAGATTGAGTTCACCCCCGATGGCTTCTTCATTTCGCGTTCCGGCGCGCAAGTATTCTTTCGAGTGCGGCTCAATCTCGACCTCACCGACCACGACCAGCTAGATTTCGAGAAGTCGCCGGGCCAAAGAGTCACCGTACGACGACTAAACGACGACACCCTACTCGCGCTGCAGCCGGGCAGGCCTCCCGCCGAGTTTCGAAGGCTACAAACACCGCGGTTCTAAACTCTTCTACTAGGGCGCGCCATGGTCCAGAAGTCCAACGTTGGTTGGTTTTTCGTGGGCAGAGTGGAGCAGCCCTGGCCCCTACGGGCGACTCTCCTGGAGCTCCTCCAGCGTCGCGCGAAGCAGCACGAGCATGGCCTGGTCTTTCGCTCGGTTGAGCTGTTCTTTCACGACAATCAGTCGCGCGAGCGAGAGCACCCTGAACCGCGCCCCGTCGACCTCGAGCCAATCACTGTCAGGGAGCAGGTCTTCGAACGTTGTGCTCGTCTCGATCGTAGCGAGAACATCCAGCGGACCTTCGGTCGTTTGCAGCAACTTGTGCTCACGACTCTGCAGGTGCGAACGGTTCGGCACGATTCGTCGTGGATCGTCCCGGAAGACCGCGCCGAGCTCGCTCAGCGCCAGCTCTAGCCGACCGACGTTCGACTCCGACAGCGCGTAGACGATGTCCAAATCGATGGTGTGAACTGGTGCGCCTTGCAATACGGCCGCCATGCCTCCCACGACGATGATTGCTGACCCTCCGAGGGCGTTGGGTCTGTCGCGGCAGGGATCACTGTTGAACTTTAATGGAGGAGTTTAACAGTGCAAAGCAGCAATCGAAGCGGAGCGGTCTGCCGTCGGGATTTGCCCGGGCCATCGCGGACACTTGTCCGTGTGCTGTGACGAACGTCCGCCGACCCGGACGCAAGATCCCACGCGCGCCGCCCGTCACCCCGCGAATTTGCGAGCAAGTGGCGGTCCAGCGCGCGGAGCTGGCGTCTCGAACATGTTGGCAAAGCTCTTGCTTAGTGCAGACCCGTCCGCCCGTCGGCGTCGCAATCTGAATAGGAGTATCCCTTGAAACCGCTAGCGAAGCGTATCCTGATTGGCATCGGTGGATTGATTGCTGTCGTGATGGCGAGCGGTGCCGCCGTGGCCGGAGTCCAAATGCATCGCTTCGGCGCGAGCATGGATACCGTTTACGACGTGCCCGTGCCCACTGTCGTGAGATCGACCGACCCTGGCGTTCTCGCGCGCGGTCGGCATCTCGCTCGAGCGGTCGCACCGTGCGTGAATTCCGATTGCCATGGTGCCGATCTCAGTGGCGGGAAAACCATGGAATTCGGCCCTCTCGGCACGATCACGGGGCCCAATATCTCTCTTTCGGGGTTGGGCGCGGCCTACTCCGACGGCGAGCTTTTTCGGCTAATTCGCCACGGAATCAAGAAAGATGGTCGCTCCGTCCGCTTCATGCCATCGAACGAGATGGGCTGGCTTCCCGACGCGGACATTGTCGCCATCATCTCGTACCTTCGGACGTTGCCTCCCGCCAGCAAGGGGAACGGCCCGAGCCAGCTCGGGTCCTTGGCGAAAGTGCTCGACCGCTTCGACCTGATCGTGATCGACGTGGCTCGCCGCATCGATCACGATCACCCAGAGCTGGGTCCGGCGCCTTCGCCGACGCCCGAGTATGGCAAATTTCTCAGCAAAGGCTGCGCTGGCTGTCATGGCGAGCACCTGTCGGGCGGGGCTATTCCGGGTGCCCCTCCGGAGCTTCCGGTGCCGCTCAACCTCACTCCCGACTCGACGGGCTTGAAGGGCTGGACCTACGAGGACTTCGATCGCTTGCTCACCGCCGGCCTGCGCAAGAATGGCAAAAAGCTCGACCCCTTCATGCCAATCTCAGCCTTTGGACAGATGGACGAGACCGAAAAGAAAGCGCTGTGGTCGTACTTGGTGACTGTCGAAGCGCGCCCGTTCGGCCAGCGCTGAGCGGTTCCCTTTCACGGTTTGCCGCCGCTCGTGCCGCTCGTGCCGCTCATGCCGCTCATGCCGCTCATGCAGTCTATTTCGCTCATGCCGCCCACTCCTTCCGGTTGCACTTCCCGCCGCCGCTTGCTGCTTTTCTCCGCGTCAACGCTCGCGTTGATTGCCGGGGTCGGCTGCAAGAAGTCAGCGCCAGCGACTTGTCCCGCGAGCAGCCTCACCCCGGACGATCTTCACCTCCGAACCGTGCTCGGTTACGTGAACTCGAGCCCCGACGCCGCGAAGACCTGCGCGAAGTGTCAGCAATACGTCCCCGCGGATCCCTGCGGCACCTGTAAGGTGGTGAAGGGCGCCATTCACCCCGAGGGATATTGTCGTGTGTTCGTCGCTCTTTGATGCCGCCGTAGCGCATGTGCGTCGAAGCGTCAGACGCGTCATGGCGGTTTCTGACGGACACTGGAGAGCGTGAACAAATCGCTATCGATCGCCAGGCGGGCGTCGCCTAGCGTTCCTCGCCACGCCCTTCCACCAGGAGAGGTCATGTCGAGTCGACACATCACGACCCTGATGCTGGTCCTGCCTGCCGCGTTGCTTGGCTGCTCGGATCCAGCACGACCCAGCGCGGCCGAGTATACCGCCGGTGCGGGGACTCTGAGTGCTGGCTCCGGTGGGACTGGCGAACAGCTGAGTGCGTCATGGTTCGGACGTCGACTCAGTCGCCGCGCGCGCTCAAGTACGCGCGCCAACGATCCGCAGCCGCCGCATTGCCGTTCTTTACCAAGACGGCGATGAGCTTGCGGCAACGCTCGGGATCGCCCGACGTCAGCGCGATGTTGCGCCGGAGAATGCGATCGGCACGTAACAGATCACCGGAGCGGAGAGCCGTCTTGGCGTCGGCGTCGTTGGAGCGAATCAAGTTGTCGACGAGCAGCTTGGAAGCGCGTGTCGCGCCGGCAGCCTTGAACCAAGCTTGGCGTGCTTCCTCCACTTTGCCTATTCGGATCAGAATGTCACCGCGCAAGTCGAACGCTTGCTTGTTGGTCGGTGCCCGCTCGAGCAACTGATCGACGGCCTTGAGTGCCGCGGCCATATCGGACTGGATGAATAACACGCGTGTGAGGCCGAGCAAGACGGTGTCGTTCGGTGCTCCGAGTTGCGCCGCGGTACAGAAGGCAGCATGCGCAGCCGTGGTGTCGCCTCGAACCAGCGCGCGCTGGGCGCTCGTCACCGCTTGCCCAGCCAAGAACGCCTTCGGACCCGCGTTCAGGGTGGCGAGCGCCTCGCAGCTGTTGCTGCTGGTTTGCGGCAAGTCGTCCCAGGGAATGGCCGAGCTAGACGCTGACGCCGGCGGCTCTGCGGCAGCTTGCGGGCGCGTGTCACCCGGTCCGAGTGGCGCAGGAGAAGGCGCCGCGGTCGCAGCTCTTTCGTGCACTGGCTCCGCAGGAACGGTCGCCGCGGCGCGAGCGGCCGCTTTCGGAGACGCCGCAGAGCTCGGGCTCACGGCACGCACCAGCGTGAGCCCGAGCGCGGCCGCGCCCACCAATCCAAGTACGGCGCTCGCGATCAGCCACTTGGTGGGTGCATTGATGCCTGCGGGAATGATGAGCGCGAACTCTTCTTCGGTTGCCGCCGTCCGTGGCGCTGCTCCGAGTGACGTCGGCGCAGCCACGACCTCTATGCCATCCTCTGGCGGCGGAGATGGTGCGAAAACAGTGGAGGTGAGGGCTGCGGGCGGCACCGCATTTGACAGCTCGAGAGGCACCGATGCATCCCCCGTGGGCGATGCTTCAGCGGGAGGTAGTTCTTCGCTCGCAATCGCGGGGAAGGCCTCGACCACCGTCGGCTCCGCCTCTGGCAATTGTGGCTGCGTTGGTTGGCTCTTCCAGGGAGGCCCCGCTGGACTCGCAGCGCGTTGAGCGCCACCGTCAACGCGAGCTGGAATCGGAGGCGGTGTGGCGACGCGGCGCAAGGCGGGGCCATCGGCGAGGGCGTGGCGCTTCACGGGGGCTGGGTCAGCGGGCGGGGGCTGTGTCGGGTATTGGCTTTGACGTCGACTCACCGGATGTCTCGTTGCACTCGAGGTGCTGGCGAAGGAAGCGGCAGCTTAGCGACAGGGCGCACGCCGGACTGTGACCGGGGAGTCAGCGCGTCGTCGTGAGGACGGCGATGCTCGCTCGGAGCTCGTGCCGGGCGCTGACGAAGGCGAGACCGGAAGACGTAAGCGATGAATCCGAGCAGGTTGCCAAGAACGAGCAGAAACGCGCCACGCGCGCTGACACCGCGCACGTTCCTGCGCCGGCGGGCTGGGGGCTCGATCGCGATCACCGCAAGGGGGGGGACAGCGCCGTATGTGCTCGCTCTCGCGCGAACTCGATTTTTCGCGAGCAGTTCGTTGACTGCGTCCACGGCTTGCGAGGGGTCCTGTGGGAGCTCACCCGGTCCAACCACGCGGCGCAACGATGGCGTTTGGAGCGGGTCGGTGCTGCTCGAGTAGGCGTTGGGTGGCTCCTGGCCAACCTCGCGGAGGTCAGTGCTCGGCGTGGGTCGGAACGGTGTCGGTCGCATGCAAGAGGTGGGTGCTTCCGTATCCGAAAATAGCGACTCTGTAGGCTCCACGAGTTTTCGAACAGACGAATCATCGCGCATCGGGTCCTCCACAATCGAGCTCTCTGCATTCGTGGCGCTCTGCCTCACGAATTTATGAAAGGCCTCCGAAGCATGGGTTGGTAAGCGGGCCGTGCGCTCGCGTCTCGGCGCACAGCTCGATCGGCGGCAAGCACGCGGCACGCGCCTAGGCTGACACTCGAGTTCTTCACGGCGAGGGGACAGCCCGAGTTTGCTGTAGGTAACGCACTCCAACCAGCGGTGTCTGAGCACCACTCGTTGGGCTAAGCTCGGGCGATGACGACAGACTACTGGCTCGAGCGCTGGCGAGAGGGGCGTACCGCCTTTCACCTCGCGGAGGCCAATCCTCGGTTGATCGAGCACAGCGTTGTTTTCAGTGAGGCGACTCGGGTCCTGGTCCCGCTGTGCGGCAAATCAGCCGACCTCGAGTGGCTCGTGACTCGCGGCTACGAAGTCGTGGGCGTGGAACTGGTCGAGCTCGCCGCGCAGGCGTTCTTTGCCGAACGTGGCCTCTCGCCGACGCGCCGCGAGGACAGAGATTTCGTCGCTTACGAGCACGGCAATCTCGCGATCTGGGTCGGCGACTTTTTCGCAACGACGAGCGCGCAGCTGGGAATGTTCGATGCGGCGTACGATCGCGCGGCGATGATTGCGCTACCCGCAGAGCTGCGAAAACACTATGCCTCGCACTTGCAGACGCTGCTCACCGCGAAAGCCAAGCTGCTACTCGTCACGCTCCACTTCGATGCCCCAGGTGGCCCGCCATTCTCGGTGCCACCGGAAGAGGTGAGCGAGGCCTTCGCAGGCGCCGAGGTCAGGCTTTTGGCAAGTCTGGACTCCTCCGCGGACCCTCCCCGTGCCGTCGAGCGAGGCGCGAGCTTCGAGCACGAAAACGTGTACGAGGTGACCTTCCGATCGGCAGGCGCCTGACGGCGCGCACTCGGCAAACAGATCCCCTCAAACTATCCTGCACCGCAAAGGGCCATGGATCGCGGTGCGCCGACGTGACAGAAGCACTTGCTAGTCATGCGTAATTTGCTGCTTCCCATCGCTCGACTGGCTTCAGGGCTGGTCTTCGGGTTCCTCGTCGGCTCCTGCAGTGGCGAGAGCTCGCCACCCGTCGACTCCGGGGGCGGTTCTGGAGCAGCAGGGACCGGCAATGCGGGTACGCCTGCGGGCGGTTCTGGAGCAGGAGGGACGGGAACTGCGGGTACGCCCGGGGGCATTTCTGGAGCAGGAGGGACGGGAACTGCGGGTACGCCCGGGGGCATTTCTGGGGCCGGAGGGACCGGCAATGCGGGTACGCCCGGGGGCATAGGCCCGAGCGGATCAGGCGGAATGGGAGACGATGACGTAGCCGACCCGCCGCCGGGCTGCGGCGACGGCACTCTGACCGTGGACGAGGCCTGCGACGACGGCAACATCAAGTCCGGTGACGGCTGCAACTCGGCCTGCTCGCTCGTCGAGCGTGGCTTCAGCTGCGCTAGTCCCGGCAAGCCGTGTCGAGCGATCGCGCGCTGCGGAGACGGCATCGTTGCTGCCAGTGAACCATGTGACGACGGCAATGTCGCTGCCGGCGATGGTTGCTCCGAGCGCTGCCGAGTGGAGCTCGGAAAGAAATGCACAGGGTCGCCGAGCGTATGTACGGACGCCAAATGCGGCAACGGCGTGGTCGAGGGCGCCGAGAGTTGCGATGACGGCAACACGGCGCCGTTCGACGGCTGCTCAGCGCTCTGCCTGCGTGAACCGAACTGCTCAGGGGAGTCCTGCAAGTCCGAGTGCGGTGATGGCCTGCTGATCAACGAGGACTGCGACGACGGCAACACCATCGACGGCGATGGCTGCTCTTCGAAGTGCACGAAAGAAACGGGTTTCACCTGTCAGCAGATGGCCCAGTGTGAGAAGATCAACGGCCAGTGCGTTCTGCGGGTCCCGGCCATCTATCGAGACTTCTCCGATGCAGATCCGGATTTCGGCGGGTCCATCTATCCCGACACGTCGTGCGGCATCGTCCCGGGCGACCCGATCATCCCGGGCATCGCGAAAGGCCTGCTCGATGCCGAAGGGCGCCCGGTGCTTGGCAAAGCCCCTGCGAATGCTTGTATCGAGTCCGCGCAGTCGTTTGGGCGATGGTTTCGCGACAACCCCGGAACGGTCAAGGTCGTTGGCGAGCTCGTGCTCTTCGACAATGGCAACGGCGGCTACGTGAACCGTTTCGGGAAGAACGGCGAAAAGCTAGTCACCACTCAGGCGCCGCCGATCGGGCAAGGCACGGAGCAGCTGGTTCCGAACGCGACCAGCCAAGCAACCTGCACCGCAGGTTGTGCCACGCGCGTGCGCACTTCGCTCCAGTGTGACAACGTTTGCCGGCCGCAGCACGACAAGGTGCGTCAGGCTGCCGCTCCGCTGATGCAGCTGCAGAACCAGCTGATGCAGCTGATGAACGCGGCTACCCCGGACCCGGCCGCGATCGCTGCGCTCGAAGCGCAGATCGCTGTCCAGCAAGCGACCATCGACACCCTCACCGTCGCAGCAACCAAGTGCGATACCGATTGCCAGACGAACTTCGATGGGCAAGTCGCTACCTGCGTTGCCGACTGCAAACCCTGCAGCTACAGCGCGACCCAGTATTGCACTGGGGGCAAACTGGTTTCGTACGATGGCAGCCCGTTGTTCTTTCCCGTCGACAGCGTGACGGGGCCCACCCTGGACGCGGATTTTGCGCAGCTCCCCCCGCAGTACGGCTACGCGGCTTGGCCCTCCGAGGACGCAGTCTTCCCAGGTGCCACGAAGCACAACTTCTCTTTCACGAGCGAGGTGCAGTACTGGCTACGCTACGAGCAGGGCAGCAACGCCCGCCTGGATTTCACGGGCGATGACGACGTTTTCGTGTTCATCAACGGTCACCTCGCGGTGGACCTCGGCGGCATCCACGTGCCGATGGATGGCTCGGTCACGATCAACGCCCAGTCCGCGGCTAAGTTCGGGCTCACGCCGGGTAACGTGTACAAGGTCGCGGTGTTCCAAGCCGAGCGCGAGAGGTTCGGCTCCTCCTTCCGCCTGACGCTTGCGGGTTTCGAAGCAACGCCGAGTGTCTGCAGCGCGATTTGCGGCGATGGCATCCTGAGCTTCGGCGAGGAGTGCGACGACGGCAGCAATGACGGTGGGTACGGCGAGTGCGACGTCGGGTGCAAGCTCGGACCATTCTGCGGTGATGGAGTGGTGCAAGGGCCCGAGGCCTGCGACAACGGCCCCGGCGGCGGTCTCGCATGTCCCAACTGCCGGTAGCTGGACTCGAAGCTCTGCTCGGGCTGCCGCAACCCGCCGAACGGAAGAGGGGGCGGCGGTTGGATGGGATGACGGGAGGACACCGACCCCGCACAGCGGGGCGTGGCTATTGCGCCGTCGGTTTGCGTTTCGTGAGGCCGGAGAAGCCGGCTCGAGGCTGCCAGCGGCTCAGCCGAGTGAAAAAGACGCACTCTCGAGCAACTGACGACGAATCACGCTTTGCGGAGTCGCGCGCAGAGCGCAATCGCGCAGCCAACAACTGACACGGCCTTCCATTTGCGCGACACGGCCGAAGCGCCAAGAAGCGTTGACTATCTCGGTCGTGCGCGCCACGCGGGCACGTTCGTAAGCGGCTAGGGCGTCTCGTAGCGACGCACAGGTCGAGAGGCAATGTGAGAGCACCACCGCGTCTTCGATCGCCATACTGCCGCCTTGGCCGAGATTGGGTGTCGTCGGGTGAGCCGCGTCGCCCAGCAACGCGACGCTGATCGCATAGGAGTGTGCACAGTTGTACTCGAGCAGCGCGTCGTAGTTCGAGTAGACGAGGAAGTGTCGCGTGTCGCCGGAGACGAGCGCGGCGTCGAGATCGCGCTTTGGCAGCGCCGCACCGCCCGGCAGTCTGACGCCGAGCGCCTGCCATCGAGCCAGCGGCAGCGGCCCGGTCATGTTACGCATCGCGGCGCACGTGCCGCTGCGTTGCGGAACGCCCTCGGTGATGCGGCTCCGCACCGCCGGCGTCACCTTGACCTCGCGTCCCCATGTTCCGTCCGCGGTCCAGCCGTGGCCGTGCAGGTAGTTCGCAATCGACGCGAATACGTCGGCGGAGGTCGACCAGATGTCGCGATGCCCGTCGCCGTCGAAATCTTCCGCGAACTTCAGGTAGCTCGACGGCATGAACTGCACCTGGCCCATCGCGCCGGCCCAGGAGCCGCGCAGGCGTGGAAGGTCGATGTCGCCGCGGTTCACGATCTCCAGCGCGTTGAACAGCTCGCCGCGGAAGAAGGTGGCGCGCCGCGGGTCCCAGGCGAGCGTCGCGAGCGCGGGAACGGCGGGACGTACGCCGCTGAAGCGGCCGTAGTTCGACTCGATTCCCCAGATGGCGACGATGATTCGCGGCGGGACGCCATAGCGCTCGGCGACCTGATCGAGCAGCGCCCGATTGGCGGCGTAGGCGTCGCGGCCGCTTCTGATGAGCTGTGGCGTCAGCCGCCGCGAGACGTATTTCTCCAGCGAGAAGACGACTTCCGCCTGCGCGCGATCGCGCTCGATGATGATCGGCTGCGGCTCGACGACGTCGGCGAGCGCGGCGTCGACGACGTCCTCACGGATGCCTCGCGTCAGCGCCTCGGCGCGCACGCCCGCCAGCCACTCGGTGAACGTCGGGCGCGGAGCCGTCTCGGGCTCCTGCGCCGCCGCTGGTGCAGCGGCAAGAGCAAGAGCCAACGCGGTCGCGCCAAAATGCCGTGCGGGCACGCAACCAGTTTACATGGCTTCGAGCGCGTCGACGGCGCCGCGCGGGAGACGCTGCCGGGTGGAGTTGTAGGTCTTCCACGGATCGATTCGCAACCGCGCGACGCGCGCCGGGACGGTCGCGATCGTGAAGCGATCGGGCGATGCGAGGCGCGACAGTTCACTCCACGCGATCGGCACCGATACCGGCGCGCCGGGGCGGGCGCGGGTCGAGTAGGCGGCGATCGACGTGTTTGTCCGGTTGTTGCGCAGGTAGTCGACGAGAATCTTCTCGGACCGGCCCGTCTTGGCGAACCGCTCGGTGAACGTATCGGGCCGCCGCCGCACCAGCGCCAGCGCGAACGCGCGCGCAACAGCCAGGCATTCGGCCCAGTCGGGGCGGGGCACGATCGGTACCACCACGTGCAGGCCGCGACCGCCGGTCGTCTTCACAAAACTTTCGAGATCCAGTGCGGCAAAGAGATCGCGGACCTGCTTCGCGGCGGCCACGACAGCACGCCAGCCGACCGCCTCGCCCGGATCGAGGTCGATGACGAGCCGGTCGGGGCGCTCGACGTCTGCCGCGCGGGAGTTCCAGGTGTGCATCTCGAGCACGTTCAGCTGCACCAGCCCAATCACGGCCGTCAGCGAGTCCGCGATCACGTAGTCGCCGATTTTCGTTTTCTCGCGGATGCGCACGCGGCGGATCCCCTTCGGCACGGCCCAGACGTTCGAATGCTTCATGTAGAAGCAGTCTGGACCGCGTTTGGCGGTGTCGGCGGCGACGCCATTCGGGCAGCGCACCATCGTCAGCGGCCGGTCGGCCAGGTGCGGCAGCAGCCACGGGGCGATGGCTTCGTAGTAGCGCGCCAGGTCGAGCTTGGTCGCCCCCAGTGCCGGAAAGACGATCCGTTCGGGATGCGAAATGCCGACGCCGGCCACATTTGGACGAGTTGCGGCACGCGCCATGCTGTCAAACTTAGCAGGCCGAATGCCCGATCTCACTCGCCGCCGCGTCTCGCTCGAAATCCCCTGGCGCACCCTTCTCAAAC
>Ga0207691_10000797_pt1 | contig 31329 bp, 28 predicted proteins | sample KBSM13metaG_FD_184327 | JGI IMG/M metagenome (GOLD analysis project Ga0207691, IMG submission 184327) | Miscanthus rhizosphere microbial communities from Kellogg Biological Station, Michigan, USA - KBS M1-3 metaG (SPAdes) (version 2) | ecosystem: Host-associated > Plants > Roots > Rhizosphere >...
CGGAGCATCTCGCAGGCTCTGGAGGCGCGCCGGAGACCCGAAATACCGGAGATAGTTGATCATCTCAGTGAACGTCGCGACCGGTAGATCCTCACCAAACGTGACAAAGACGGGCGTCCTCATCGTATCAGGTCTGCCGGAGTGAGTAATGGCCAAGGTGAGTGCCCCTACTCCGAGACGAGTAACCGGGACTCTGACGATGCCGCTGAAGATGTCCCCATTCCTTGGCAGCGAGGTCGTATCGGACCATACCGGAGTGGACGTGTTCTCGCCAAACACCGCCGTACGCAGCGGAAGGACGCTTCCGTCGCCGTACCCTTCGACGTACACCAGCAGTGTCGAGTCTTGGCCAAACGTGATGGTCGCTCGAGGCGTCGGAACGATTCTGGGTAGAGAGTCCAGCGATCGACGAGGCGTCACCTCATAGACCGGAATCGGTGACGACAACGATCCGGTGGTCACTCGCGGCACATTGACCGTCGCTTCTATCGAGCTGCCTTTTCCGCCAGCGTCGTCCCGGAGAGAAAAGCTCAGAGTGTATGACCCCGGTCGAGCCATGACCACCTGCTGATACAACACGCTCTCATCGGAGCGGGTAGTCTCCTTGAACGCCGCAACACGTACCACCTGGTGCGATTCGATGCGACGGGCAGCTTCGTCACCTCGCGTCAGCGACAACGTCGCGGAATACGACGCTCGGTACCGATCGTTCTCTTTGACAAACGTCAACGCGCGTGACGGGACGGATACCGTCAACAGGAACAGCGTCGAATCCGCCGACTTGTTCCCGAGGAACGCCACACTTCCGACGAATGGCGTGTCCCCGTCCTCAGCGAGCAATCCCATTTGCCGGTAGAGGCGCACAGCATCGGGCTGACTCGGGACAGCACGAGGGGCGGACGGCGCTTGTGGCGCGGGCGCTTGAGGCGGGCGTCGATTTCCTCCACCACACGCCACACCGAGGAACAACGGGACAACTGCAGCGAGCGTCGGACACGACGCGAACGAGAAACGAGACATGGAATAAGCAGTATATGAGTCAGTTCACAAAAGTTCTTGTCTCCGGTCGTGTATATCGCTTGCCGCCACCGGTCTGCGGGATTAGGTTCGCCGCGTGTCACGCGATACGCTCGTCGGTACCACGCTTGCCGGGTACAGCATAAAGGACATGGTCGGGGAGGGTGGTACCTCCGCCGTCTACCGTGCAGACCATCCCCAACACGGGGTGGTCGCCCTCAAGGTGCTCCGAGAAAAACTGCGACAGGACAGGACCGCGGTCGCGCGCTTTCTGCGGGAAGCGAAGTTCGGTACGCGTGTCGAGCACCCGAATGTGGTGCGGACAATCGAAACCGGTGAATCAGGGCCGGGGGGACTGCACTACCTCGCGATCGAGTGGGCCGCCGGTGAGATTCTCGAGCGATACGCGAAACGCAACGCTCCGCTACCCCGCGAAGAGGTCGCCCGTATCGTAATCCAGATTGGCGATGCGGTGCAGGCCGCTCATTCTGCCGGCATTGTCCATCGCGATCTGAAGCCTGACAACGTGATGTATGATCCCGAATCGCATCAGGTCAAGCTTCTCGATTTCGGAATCGCGGCAGCGACCGATACGGCGCCAGACGAGAGATTGACGCGAGCGGGGTTCTTCGTCGGAACCCTCATGTACGTTGCGCCAGAAGCGCTGAGCGGAGAGCTGGTGACGCCAGCGGCAGATCAGTATAGTCTCGCGACGATCGCCTACTTTCTGCTCACGGGTTCATTGCCCTACCTCGCGAAAACGCCGCGCGAGATGTTCACGCAGCTGCTCTCTCAGCCGCCGATCCCACTCAATCGTGCCCGTCCGAACCTTGTGTTCGGACCACAGGTTGAGGCAGTCATTATGCGTGGATTGGCCAAGCAGCCGACCGATCGGTATCCGGACGTGATTTCCTTCGCCACCGATCTCCGAAAGGCGTTGCTCTCGGCGTCTGTTGAAGACACCGGGTTCCTGGCAAAGATGAAAGGCCTGTTCGGAAAGAAGTAGCCGCCAGAGGCTCTTCTGCATCGAGTGGCTATGCCGCTCGATCGCCCTGCAGGTCCGCTGGATCGACCGGCAGCCACACCGTAAACACGGATCCACGCCCCAACTCACTCTCGACGGTGAGGTCGCCGCCGAGTAGCCGTGCGAGTCGGCGGGAGATCGAGAGCCCAAGCCCTGTTCCACGCCGCATGGAATCCCCTCGGGGGCCGGCGTTGACTTGCTCGAACTCATCGAAGATCCGGTCACGATCCTTGTCTGGGATCCCGGTTCCGCTGTCCGCGACTTGTAGTGCGATCCACACCTCATCCGGTCGCGGAGATCTAGCGAGTAACGCCGATGCGGTACGCATGATGGAGGATCCGTCCATTTCCTTGCCTGATCCAACCAGCTTCCCGCGGACGGAAATTCCACCGTTGGTCGTGAACTTGACCGCGTTACCCAAGAGATTGATGAGAATCTGACGGAGATGAGTCGGATCCGTTCGAACTCGCGGAAGCGATGCGCTGATTGCCAGCGAAAACCCGAGCCCCTTCTCGGTGATTAGCGGCTCGACTTCGCTGGCGACATCGAAGACGAACGGGCGCAGCTCGATTGGCTCGGCGTGCACTTCCAGCCGGCCGGCTGCCATTTTCGCGAGGTCAAGCACTTGATCAACTAAATGTCGCAGATGATTGGCAGACGCTTCAATGCGCTCGACAGGACCAACCTGGCGCGCGTTGAGCGCTCCGTAGACGCCATCGCGCAGTAGATCCACGAACCCGACGATGGCGTTGAGCGGCGTACGCAGCTCGTGTGAGACGTTGGCCAGGAATTCACTCTTCGCGCGGTTCGCTCGTAGGAGCTCGGCAGACAGATGTTCCAGCTCACTGGATCGATCGGCGATCCGGCTTGCCTCTCGGCGTTCGAGGAAAAGTCCGATCCCCAAGCCAGCTATCGCACCTAAGCCAACGACCCAGAGCGCGATTCTGACGCCGCGCCCGGAAGGCACGTAGGTCATCCTGATCGTCCACTCACCGCTGAACGGCGTGGTGATGGCCTGTTCGAGCGTACGACGGCCTTTCTGCGGCAAAACGGCGTTCAAGTTGAGAATAGTGTCGGACGACGCCTGGATCAGGATCGCGAAGGCCTTCGCACGCTGCTGACGCTGCAGCAGAGCCCCAAGAGAGTCGATCGATGTCGCTCCAACCAGCGTTGCCGTGATCGGCGTTCGCACCGATTCGATGAAGAGCAACGATCGCTGACCGTGGTCGTCGTGAACGCGCACTTCCGGCAAGTCGCTCGAAGGACGGCCCATACTGTCTGCAGGTCCGCCGGACGGTCGGCGGTGGGCTGCGATCGCCGCGCCGACAGGTGGAGTGCTCATGCCTTTTCGGAGAGCCACAGCCGAGCGGATGGACTTCGTCGAATCACCTATCCAGAGGGCATCGAATCCGGCAGCAATGTCGGGAAACTGGCGCGTGACGATAGGCAGACTGTCAGTCGCCCACCCGCTATTGAGCCAGCGATTGTCGACGATCCGTTCCGCAGTTCGAAGTTCGGTCAGGTGTCGAAGCAAGAACACCTCGACCAACGTGGCGGTCTCGGAGAGCACCAGGGCTGCGCGGTCCTTTTCCGCGCGCGCCATCTCGCGGTCGGTTCGGAGAACGCCGACCACCACGAACGCCAACGCCACCAGTAGTGCGGTTGGTGCGATTCGACCACGAATTGGTGCAGAACTCATGACCGAATCCAAAGAGCAAAAGGGAGAGCGCGCGCGAGAGTAGCGCAGTGTTCGTTGACGCAGTCAGCGTCGTGATCTATGCTCTCCATTCATGAGCTCTTCACTCGATGATCTTCGGCAGCTACTGGCCGACCGGTCCGCGCGGCGCGGCAAGTTTACATTGTCTTCTGGCCGAGAATCAACGTTATACATCGATGCTCGACTGACAACCATGAGTCCCGAGGGGCTCGTCCTCATTGGCCAGCTCGGCCTCGAATCGCTCGAACAGCATGGCTGGGACGTTGAGGCAATCGGTGGACTCACGTTGGGGGCTGATCCGGTCGCGTTTGCCGTCGCGTACACCAGTGCGAAAACTCCTCACCCTATTCGCGCGTTCACCGTCCGCAAGGAAGCAAAAACCTACGGAGCTGGGCGTCTCGTCGAAGGCCCCGTTGCATCCGGTGACCGCGTGGCGATTGTTGAAGATGTCATCACCACCGGTGCGTCCGCGTTACGAGCCGTCTCGGCGGTCAAGGACATCGGGGGGACCGTCGTTGGTGTTCTGGCGGTCGTGGACCGCGAAGAAGGCGGCAGAGAAGCGCTCGAGAAAGCGGGTCTACAGGTCATCGCGTTGACCACGGCGAGTCAGATCATCGGGCGCATGGCATGAGATGACAGTGGAACTGTCAGAACACAGCCCTAGTACCAGCCTAACGAGAACCAAGGGATGGGGGCCGTCGCCACAGTCATTACAACGACGGCGCCTCCACCTTCCACCCGGGTGTTTCGCTATTCGCGTTGGCTAGGTCAGACGACTGCTTTCCCGCACGAGTGGCATAGAAAGTGGCGTGAACCCGCGGAGTGTCGTTAGGTACGGGAGGACCAGGTCCGCACGAAACCGTTGAAGCATCCCTTCTCCGTCGTAACGTTGCCGAAATTCGACCGCCGTCATGTGGATGAGTCCACGAACGTGCCGGCCAAAGCTCTGCGGCGAGGAATAGTCCAGTCGATTGGCGATGTTCGCGACCGAGAGGCCAGGATTCTCGAACAGCTGCGCCGCTCGGACGAGTCGTGCGGTGGCGAGGTAGCGTTTCGGGGCGGGTAGTTGCGCTCTGAAGAATCGGCTCATGAGCGTGCTCGGAATTACGCCGAGGTAGCGCGAGAGCGATCTGATTGTTCCAATGCCGCCCGGAAGGCCAAATAGCGCTTCGAAGAACCGCCAGCAATCCGGGTGAGCACCGGCGAGATCTGTGGATAGCTGCGCCAGCGCAAGACGACTGACGTCACGCGATTGGTCAGCGAGTAGTACGTCACGTAACACGCGCCACCCGGCTGGTTGACGTACATCAACGAGCGTTTGAACTCCACTGCGACCTAACGTCAGTACGGCGGTTGGAGCGTTCGGCTCGAGCTCCGTGAGAAGTGCAACTGTGGGTACACGAGGGAACTCACGGACAAGGGTTGCCACCCGTGTAGCATCACGCGGACCACATCGCGTCACGGATACCAATACCGCAGAGGCCCGTTGCTCTTTGACGTCGCGAATAACGTCGTCAATCGTGTCACGGTGAAGGGCGGTGTACAGCCCCTCCCCAGCCGCATCGACTCGGAGCCGCTCAGAAGGCATCAGAATGGTCGATACCGGGGCCAGCACCAGGCGAGGCTGGAACGTGGAATGCATGGCAGTCACCTCCTCTCGGGTTGCTCGGGAAACGAGGTCATCGTTGCATTTCCACGGTACCAGCAGGCGTCAGTAAGGCGTCATTTCACTCCATGAGACCGATGATTGGATGGTACATTTTGGACGGAGGATTCATAGCTGACCGGACGGTCGCGGTAGTGCGCTCGTCGCACTAGCGAGGAAAGTCCGGGCTCCATGGACGAGCTGCCAGGTAACGCCTGGGCATGATTTGGTCGTTCACCGGTGTAGTAAGTATCGGGGTTCAGCCGAATCTATGACGGCCAGTGCCACAGAAAACAGACCGCCCGATGGGCGTACGCTGCCCACAGGGTAAGGGTGAAAAGGTGGGGTAAGAGCCCACCGCGTTCATGGCAACATGGACGGCACGGTAAACCCCTGCTGGAGCAAGGCCAAATAGGTGGCGAGGGACTGTCCTTCCCGACAAAGACGCCACGGGTAGGCTGCTAGAGGGCATGGGCGACCATGCTCCAAGAGAAATGACCGTCCGGGCGAGGTTCGTTACTCACCCGACAGAACCCGGCTTACAGGTCAGCTATGAGTTCCTCACACGCCTCAGCCCCCTACACCAGACGGTATAGGGGGCTGAGTGCATTCCTGGTTCGATGGCTCGCAATTCTGAGTGTGATATCGGCGTGTACAGCGCAGAAGCCTCAGATCGTCTCGACGCCGATCCCGACCGGGCCTAACGCGCAGAGTCGATCCGATTCTCTCGGTACGCCAGTCAGATCAGTACTCACGATCTATCAGCCGGGCGATGTTCAATACACAGTCCAGATGAAATCGATCGTACAGGTTGTGATGGGTGACTCGATCCCTCGAGTCGATTCTTCGCACCTGAGAGCCGTCTTATCAGCAAAGTATATAGCCACGCCACAATCGCGGTTCATTCGCACAACTGTAGTAGCTGATTCAGTAGTGCTGTCGACCTTTGCTGCTAGCACTGGTACAACGGCACTGCCTAACCAGTCCTACTCCATGGACGTTGATCCAACGAGTGGCAGGGGCACTGTTGCACGGTCGGTGTCGTCCTGCTCGCAGGATGTTATCGAGGCACCGTTTCACGGTGATGAGGTGGTTCCCACGGTTCCTTCGAATTCTGCTACGCAGTTCTGGGCTGATACTACGAACTACAGCGCTTGCCGAGGGGGAGTCTCACTACGTTTTACACGAGTATCCAATTACCAACGCGACACGGTGACCGTTGGTACAGCCGCCGAAGCATTGGCTCAGATAGTCAGAACGACAGAAGTTCTGATCACCGGTAGCGGATCTCAGTGGCAACAACCTGTCGAAGCATCGGGTCACGGTACGGCAGTGGACACACTGATGATTAGTGTCAGCCGCTCCCGTTTACAGAGTATCTCGGGCTTCACTCAACTTGAAATGAGCTTCAAGTCAGCATTACGATCACAGCGTTTCACACAAACAACTACGACGCAGATCATCGCCAGGCCTAACGCCCGCTGATCATTTCTGAAAGTCGCCGGTGTAAAACGATGAGCTTAGTCCATCAGCCGCAGGGGCATGACCAGGCATAGATATGAAGCAGGATCCGACCATCCTTCTGGCTCAACAGTCGCTGCCCGTTCAGGGGCTTTCAGCGTCATGCGGACTTCGTCAGTTGGTATGTATCGGAGAATTTCCAACAAATAGTTCGCATTGAATCCGATGTCGATCTGGTCACCGGTGAACCGAATTGGAAGCTCGTCCTGAGCCTCGCCGAGATCCGGTGTCTGGACGCTGAACCGCAGTAAGCCGCTGTTGAACGACAGCCGAATGCGATGCGTCTGATCGGATGCGATAACCGACATCCGTTTCAACGCACTCACCAGCGCGACTTTATCGCTGATCGCGACTCGATCATTGTCACGCGGGATGACCTGTTCATAGTTTGGATACGGCCCTTCGATCAGTCGCGTGAACACCGCGGTGAAAGGAGAACGGAACCCCAAGTGGTTATCGCCCTGCGCGATTTCGAGCTCCTCCTCCGCAGGAAAAAGTCGTCGGACCTGCTCGAGTGCTTTCGGTGGGACGATGAGATCTCCTCCCCCAGGCGCTGTCGCTGAGGTAATTGGGAGATCCATACGAGCGAGTCGGTGGCCGTTCGTCGCAACCATTCGCATACGCTCAGGGCGTAGCTCCCAGAGCACCCCATTGAGAATCGGCCGGCTCTCCTCGGTGGAGACCGCAAATGCCGTATGAGAGATCAGCTTCTGAAGATCACCTGATCGTACACGCCAACTTTCCTGAAATCGAACTTGCGGGAAGGTTGGGAATTCGTCTCGAGGTAGTCCTAATAGCTTGAACTTCGAGCGCCCACATTCCAGCGTGATACGCTGTTCACCCATAGCCGCGATCTTCACCGGAGCTGGTGGCAGCTCTCTGGCGATCTCGGAGAGTTTCTTTGCCGGGATGGTAATTGCACCAGGTGTCTCGACATCTGCGCTGACTTCAGTGCTGACAGCGATATCGAGGTCAGTCCCAGAGAGTCGAATCCCCCGCTCGGTTGTTTCGAGGAGGATATTCGCCAAGACGGGAAGCGTGGTCTTTCCGGGAATGCTTGGTCCTACTGCAGCGAGGCCCTCTTGGAGCTTTTCCCTCGAGATGGTAAAGCGCATTCCTACTCCCCTGGTGAATTTCACACAATGGTACGAACTGCTAGTTGTAGTAGATCTTAGATAAAGAAAAAAACAGTAGTAACAGCAGAGGGTGTTGATTTGTTGGTAGTCGACGTAAGCAGCTTTGAAATCGAGTAGTTACCTATTCGAACATCATGTGAATACTCTGTGGAACAGCCAAGTAGTCAACTCCAGACTCCGAGATTCTTGTTCGAATCAATCAGTTCGGTGTTGATTGCAGTGCAATACGAAGCTTTTCCACACGTTCTCGAAACAGCGAATCTTCCTGAAGTAAGTGGGCAGCGCGTTCCAGACTGTGAATGACCGTCGAGTGATCTCTTCCTCCAAATGCGGTGCCGATCTCAACGAGTTGGAGACCAAGTATCTCACGACACAGGTACATCGCCGCCTGCCGCGGGATGGTAAGAGTCTTTGTGCGAGTTTTCGACTTTAGACCATCTGATGTGACGCCCCACTCCTGGGCGACGGCCTTTTGTATACCGGCTGTGGACAGCTTGAGTGTGACTGTATCCGCTGTTGAATCGAGACCCTTCAGCTTATCGCGAAGTGCTTCTCGAACCAGATCAACAGTAATATCCCGATGTTTGAGCGACGCGTAGGCGAGCAATTTTATCACTGAGCCTTCCAATTCCCGCACGCTCGATCGGACATTTTCTGCGATAAACCGGATGACAGAATCTGGTACCGTCTGCTCGAGGTGATCCATCTGCGATTTGTGCTGTAAAATCGCGATCCGGTGCTCGAGATCCGGGAGCTCAATATCGGCGACCATACCCCACTGGAACCGGCTCACCAACCGGGCTTCGATCCCCGGAATATCAGCCGGGGAACGATCGCTGGTCATAATGATCTGACGGCCGGCCTCGTACAGTGCGTTGAAGGTGTGGAAGAACTCTTCCTGGGTGGCTTCCTTTCCCTTCAGGAAGTGAATGTCGTCGACCAGGAGTAAATCACTCTCTCGAAATCGGCGGCGAAAGTCCTGTGTCGTACGGCCCTGAATGGACGCGATGTACTCATTCGTGAATTGCTCCGTCCCGATGTAGAGCACTCGTACGGCAGCGTTGCGACGTAGGATTTCGTGGGCAACCGCCTGCATCAGATGGGTTTTTCCCAAACCCGTCTCGCCATAGATGAAGAGCGGGTTGTAGACTTTTCCGGGGGCTTGGGCCACTGCATCGGCTGCTGCGTACGCCAACTCATTCGATTTGCCAATTACGAAATGATCGAACGTATAACGCGAGCTTAATGGCGCGGAGCTGTTGTTGGTACCATTTTGTACTGGCTTGATGAGTTGTGCCTGAGGCGCGACAAAGAGATCCATCTGGGATCGGCGCTTCCGGTCCTCATGGACGCGGAAGACGACACGAAGTGGATGTCCGAGCGCAATTGGGGCGAGATTCGCGAGCAGCTCGGAATGTTTCGAGTCATTCCAATCCGCGGCAAACTGATCTGGCGTGCCGACGTATATCGTCTTTCCGTCGAACTCGAGAGCTTCTGTTGGCTCAAGCCAGGTCTTAAACGTCTGTTCCGAAATCTCTTGGCGAGCTCTGTCAAGGATTCTCGACCAGACTTCCGGGGCTGACAAGCTCATGCGATGTTGATAAACTGGGGCGGCGAAGCTACGAGTGCCATGTGGAAAAGTCAAATTGCTTGCCCGGCGACTCCTGTGTCTCTGGGCTTGATCTATCTCCAATGCCTGAATAGATTTGCGGTTCTTTTCCTGATGTTTTGGTCTCAGTAGCTCGTCATAACAAAAAGAGCAGATTGGAGCTTTAAATGGGTAAGCCGACGTACCGTCCTCGGAATAAGCGCCGAATCCGCACCCATGGATTCCGAGCTCGTATGGAAACGAAATGGGGTCGCGCGGTTCTCAGTCGGCGGCGCAAGAAGGGGCGCCAGCGGTTGACCGTCAAGCTTCCGACCAAGTACGCAGCCGCCTAACGGGCTTCGATTCCCGCACGGCCAGCGGATAACGCGGGGCGCTGACCTGCAGCGTGCCGCAATAAAGGGGAAGCGCTTTCGGACCAAACATCTCGAGGTCCGAATTCTCGCTTCCCCTCTGCCTCATCCGCGGGTTGGGTTCATCGTGCCCAAGTTCGGGCATTCTTCCGTCGAACGAAATCGACTCAAACGTCAGCTTCGCGAGATCGTTCGAACGCGCGTACTGGGAAACCTTCCCGCACTCGATGTCGTGATTCGTATACGACCGAGTACCTACCACGCGCAATTCTCGGTGCTGGTCGACGAACTGGGCGAAAGCGCCAGAGTTGCTCAGGGGTATGCTCCGTGATCGCCAAGCGGATCCTCGTAGCAGGGGTTCGATTCTACCAGCTGGCGCTCTCGCCGCTACTGCCGGCGTCTTGCCGCTACTTTCCAACTTGCTCGGCCTATTCAATCGAGGCGCTGGAACGACACGGTGCTCTTCGAGGAACATGGCTGACGATCCGTCGTATCGCGCGGTGCCATCCCCTTCACGCTGGTGGCTATGATCCGGTCCCGTAACCCGGTTTCGTGATCAAGCCTGGACGCAATGGACAAACGGTTTCTACTCGCACTCATACTGACGGCGGTGGTGGTCATTGCAACGCCGTGGCTCTTTGGAACACAGTCGTCGCTCACCAACACCAAGACCGGCACTGGCGTCCCGAAAGGTGACTCCAGCAATCGCGCCGGTTCGATTCCGACAGCGGTTCCCGTAGAGCGGGATACATCCAGACCAGCGGTGGTGAGTACGCCTGCTGCTGAGAATGTGCCTGCTACATCCACTGCCGTCGTCCCGGAGACGACGGTCGTCTCCACGCCCTTGGCCAACTACCGATTCAGCAGTCTGGGAGCGATGCCGCTCTCCGTCGAACTGAAATCGTACAAGGCGCTGGACGGCTCAAAGCAGAACGTCCGCTTGGGAAGCGCGTCGAACCATCTCCTGGCGTACCGATTGTTTCTGCCAGGTGACACCATCGCGCTGAGCACAGTGCCGTTCAGTGTGGAGCAATCGCGTTCCGCAACGGGCTCGGATGTGCTGACGTACCGAGCCGCTATTGCCGGAGCGGCACTGACGATTCGTTATGCATTTGCTCCCGACAGTTACCTCGTACGAATCTCTGGCGAGGTGCAGCATCCATCAGCGCCGAATGGCTTTCTCGCCATCGAGATGCCGTCGAATCTGCATTCGTCTGAAGCCGATTCACTCGACGATCAACAGCACCTGGCGTACGCGGTCAAACCGCAACGTGAGAACGCCCGAGGAATTCCGTTCAGCAAGCTCGATCCCGGCGAGCGTCGTCTGGAGTCCGGACCGATCACATGGGTTGCCGCGAAAAACAAATACTTCATTGTCGGACTCCTGACTCCAAATGGGGGAGTTCCGTTTGCAGAAGTCGGTGTTACCGGTGGTCCTCGAACGGGTAAACGCGCGACACGCGCCGCAGCTCTCGCGGTCGAACCCCTTCGAAACGGCGCATTCGCCTTCGAGCTCTACACAGGACCGCAGGAGTGGCGTCGGCTCCTGGCCATCGGTCGAGATTTCGAGAACTCGAATCCGTATGGCGGTTTCTTGCAGGGCGTCGTGCAGCCATTCGCGACGATCGTCATGCGCATCCTGCTCTGGATGCGAGCAACCCTGAACCTGAGTTATGGGTGGGTGCTCGTGACGTTCGGAGTTGCCGTTAGGCTCCTGCTCTGGCCGCTGAATCAGAAAGCGATGCGGACGAGCATGAAGATGAGTCGTGTGCAGCCGGAACTCGCGGAAATTCAGAAGCGCTACAAGTCGGATCCGCAGCGTATGCAGTCGGAGATCATGCGCGTGTACAAGGAGCACGGAATGAGTCCGTTCAGCTCGCTGTCCGGATGTCTACCGATGCTGCTCCCGATGCCGATTTTGTTCGCACTGTTCTTCGTATTTCAAAACACGATTGAATTTCGTGGCGTGCCGTTCTTATGGCTTGCCGATATCTCGCTGAAGGATCCGCTCTACATCGTGCCCATTCTCATGGGCGTGTCGATGTTCGCGCTATCGATCATCGGCATGCGTAACTCGCCGCCAAATCCGCAGGCAAAGATGATGGCGTACGTGTTGCCAGTGATGATGACCGTGTTCTTCTTCAACCTCGCGTCAGGGCTCAACCTCTACTACGCCGTCCAGAATCTCACTGCGATTCCACAGCAGTGGCTGATCTCGAACGAGCGCGGGAAGAACGCCAGCAAGAATGTGGGAGCACCAGCAGCCGTGCGGACGTAGTACAACATTGTTTCTCCGTCCTGGCCGCTGGTGTCAGACCTGCAAGGGAAGAGAGTCGATGCGGATTACATACATCGGCCACGCGACTCTTCTGATCGAACTCGGTGATCGACGGTTCCTCACCGATCCCAACTTCGACGACACCCTTGGGCGCTTCCTCCCAAGGGTCAGCAAGCCAGGCATCGCGCTGTCCGAGTTGCCCGAGCTCGATGGGATCCTGCTGACACATGCGCATGCGGATCACCTGTCGTTTCGATCGCTGGCCCTACTGCCGCGCAATATTCCGCTCTTTGCCCCCCCGGCGGTTGCCACTTGGCTGATTCGGCTCGGATACTCCCACGCCCGCCCGCTGCCCGCTGACGGACAGGTCGGTGTCGGTGATGTGGTTATTCACGCTGCAGCGGCGACACACGAAGGCAGTCGCTATTCAGTCGACAGATGGCGAAGTGCCGCGAACATGTATCTGCTGGATGGGGGCGCGGAAACCTGTTTCTTCGCTGGCGACACCGGCCTAATGCCGGATACGGATCGCGTCGTGCGCGAGATCATCCACGACACCGGCCGTGAGCTCGACGTCGCACTGCTGCCGATCGGATATGCACCGTGGTGGAAACCCGGATTTCGCCGCGGACATCTGAGTGCCGCCGACGCGCTGCAGCTGTTCGACCGACTGCGGGCGCGTTACTTCATCCCGTACCACTGGGGTACGTTCAACCATGTGACGTCTGGGGCGTACGACGCGATCAATAGATTGAAGTCACTACTACCCGCCTACCGCCGGCGCACGGATGTTCGCATCCTGGAACCTGGCAACGTCCTCGAGCACCGCCCCGTCCAGGCAAACGAACAGCGTGCGAATACCGCTCCCGGGTGAAGACGAAACGATCGTCGCTCTATCGACAGCTCCCGGGCGGAGTGCGATTGCGGTCGTTCGTCTCTCCGGTGCTGCAGCGTTTGCCGTCGCGGAGAGAATCGTCCATCCATGGCCACTGGAGCCGCGACGTGCGGTGCTGTGCCGTGTTTCGGACGCGGCCGACAAGACGCTGATCGATCATGCTGTCGTCTCGTCCTTTCCGGCACCACGGTCATACACAGGCGAGGATGTCGTCGAATTCTCAAGCCATGGCGGACACGCTGTCCCCGAGGCGCTCATAGGAGCACTCCTCCGTGCGGGGGCGCGGGAAGCACATCCGGGTGAGTTCACGAGACGTGCGCTGCTCAACGGCAAGCTCGATCTCGTGCAAGCGGAAGCCATTGGTGATCTAATCGACGCGTCTTCGGAGAGTATGCGCCGACTGGTGTTACACCAGTTGGATGGCGGGCTCTCTCGTCAGATTTCAGAAGTACGGAGTCGTCTCCTCGACCTCGAAGCGCTGCTCGCGTACGACATCGACTTTCCCGACGAAGACCACGGGCCGCTCAACCGCACGAGAATCAGCGACGCTGCAGATGCCGTGCGGACGGCGTTGAGACTTCTGCTCGATACAGCTCCCGCTACGGAACTCGCGCGAGACGGAGCCATTGTCGTGATCGCCGGCCGCCCCAACGTTGGGAAATCATCGCTGTTCAACGCGATAGTGGGCGAAATGCGCGCGATCGTCACCGATATTCCGGGCACGACGCGAGACGCCATCGAAAGCCGAGTGCAGCTGAACGATTGGCCGGTTCGCCTCGTGGACACGGCGGGTCTCCGAGTAACAGACGAGCTCGTAGAGCGACTCGGCATCGAAGTCAGTGAGCGTTACCTCGCGAGTGCGCACGCTGTGATCGCCTGCGACGACAACGCCGAGCTTCTCCGTCAAACCGTCGTGTCGGTTCAGACACTCTCATCGGCGCCCGTGGTGCCCGTGCTCACCAAGTCTGATCGAGATGCTGGTTCAGCAAGCGCAGCAGTGGGCGGCGGACACCAGCCGGTGCGTGTCAGCGCTCACACGCGCGATGGAATTCAACCGCTCGCGGCGCGGATCGACGTGCTCTTGAGTGATCGTTACGGAACCATCCCAACGACGCGGCCCGCGCTGACGCGTGCGCGGCAGCGCATTGCAGTCGAGCGAGCGCTGAAGGAGCTCGACGCATTTCGCGAACACTGGATAAGCGAGGCACTGCCCGCATCGGTGGCCGCCGTGCACATCAGAGCGGCTGTGTCCGCGCTCGACGAGCTCATCGGCGCAGTGGATGTCGATGACGTACTGGGCCGCTTATTCGCGACGTTCTGCATTGGGAAATAACCGCGTCGTCGTGACGCTCTGTGCTGACTTGCTCGAGCTTCCCGTGCTCAGGTCTCTCGTTATGCAGTCGCCGCCGCCGCTTCCGCGATCGCGAAAATCTCAGACGCGCTTGCCCTCACGGCCCAGTCTGCCCCGCGCGTGGAGAACGCGGCCTCGGTCATGCGCGCGCCAAGGTAGTAGCCGCTACGCTCGGGCATGACGTAACGGTCGATCGTTCGCGCTTCGTCGCTCATTCCGCCGGAGAGGTAACGAAGCCGTAGTCCGAGTCCTGCGCGGTCGAGATCTTCGGACGCTGCGCGGGCGATAACCGGCTCGAGCTCGCGAATACGCGCGTACTGGCGGCGGCCGTAGCCGTAGTACTCCCACACGGCGTGTCCTGGACTGATCGCGCGCGATGTCTGGACGGCGAGTCCTTCGTTGATGAGGAGCTCGCGCAGACTCGCCCGACGGCCTGTCTCCCAGTAGGAGTAATACCCGTTCGCCTCGTCTACGAGGCGTCGAATTTCACTCCGACTCTTCGGCGACGTGTAGCGCACTGCGTGCGTGATCTCGTGTGCCAGCCAGAGCGGAATCAGTTCCGGCTCCAGCCCCAGTCCCTGAGTCTCCGGGTTCGCTACGCTGGTGAAATGTTCGAGGCACACGAACGCAGTGCCTCGGCCGTCGACGACGAGCTCACCCGCGTTTGCCGCACCGACGCCCACCATGAGGACGACATCGATATCGGCATCGTACTCGAGCAGAGCACCGCATTGTGCTTCGGTCGAGCGGGCGAGTGATACCACATCGGTTCGCTCGAGCATGGCGCGCAGATCTGAACGATCGGCAAGCGCTGCCAGTTGTACCACGTCTCGAAAGTGGGGACCGTCGGGATCGAGAACGTAGTTGTGCCAGTAGGCTTCGAGCAGACGCCGATGAGTTTCGAAATAGCGGTGGTAGGCAGCGACGCGATCAGTGCTATTGAGGACAGCAAAGAAATCAGGTAGCAGATTGATCAGCATCTCAGCCTGAGCGCGGGGAGCGGCGCGATCCTTCCGGCGTCACGGCGGGCAAGATAGTGATGCCGGCTAACACGAACAAGAGAGAGCACCGCGGCAACATGGCACAAATATTTCCTACCCTTGTTGGTGCGTTTACGCGTCAGGCAGAAAAGAGATCGAAGAAAGGTGCAGTCGAGGTGCAACGCGATGACAACGTTACAGCAGATCGAACTTCACTGCCCGATATGTGACTCGACGTTCCGCTCGCAGGCGGTGGTGTCGACGAACTCTTTCGGCGGCAAGCGAACGGACTTTCACGAACGCGCAGCAGGCACGCAGCCGCTGCCCTATCTCGTTCACACGTGCAGCCGTTGCGGGTACTCCGGAGCGGAGCGCGATTTCAGCGAGGAGGCGGAAGTCACGCCGATGCTTCGCGAACACGTGTGGAACGAGCTGACGCCGCGCCTTCCGACCGAAGCACTTTCGGGTTCCGAGAAGTACGAGCTCGCAGCGAAGATCGCTGAATGGCAGTCGATGGAGCCACGTCACATCGCCGATCTGCTGCTTCGTGCTGCGTGGTGCTGCGTGGACGAATCGGATCTCGAGGCCGAGCGATATTTCCGTCGAAAGGCTGCGTGGATGTTGGAACGCGCGCTCGACAGCTACGACGGCGTGTCCACGGAAGAGCGTGCCGTGCTGACGTATCTCGTCGGCGAACTATGGCGCCGTGTTGGCGACGTGACGCTCGCGACCGCGTGGTTCAACCGCGTGCCACCAGAGATTTCAGACGCGCAAACGCAGCAATGGATACTCGACGCGGCGCGACAGCAGCGCGATTGCCCGCGGGAGTGGTTCGGATAACGATGTTGCTGGTGTGGCGACTACCGCGTACCGAATAGTCGGTCGCCGGCGTCGCCGAGTCCGGGCAGGATATAGCCCTGTGCGTTGAGCTCACGATCGAGCGCGGCGCAGTAGATCTGTACGTCTGGATGTGCTGCGCCGAGACGTCGTACGCCTTCCGGGGCGGCGACGAGACATAGGAACCGGATGCGTGCACTGCCGGCGCGCTTCAGTGAGCTGACCGCGGATACTGCGCTGCCGCCCGTCGCGAGCATCGGATCGAGCACGAAGAAATCCCGCTCGGCCGCGTCGCTCGGCACCTTGAAGTAGTAGTCGACGGGTTCCAGCGTGTCGTGATCGCGGTACAGGCCCACGTGCCCGACGCGTGCAGATGGGACGAGTCGAAGAATGCCTTCTACCATCCCGAGGCCCGCGCGCAGGATCGGAACGAGTGTGAGCTTCTTTCCGCTCACCTGATAACCCGTAGCCTGTTCGAGTGGTGTCTGCACTGTCACCGGGTCGAGTGATAACTCGGCGGTCGCCTCGTAGGCCATCAACATCGCGATCTCGTCGACGAGCTCCTTGAAGATCTTCGTCGGTGTCCGCCGATCGCGCAGCAATGTGATCTTGTGCTGCACGAGCGGATGACGCACCAGCGTCAAGTTCGCGAACGGAGGGGTGGTGGCCATGGGCGGGAAGCTACTATCTTCGCGCCCATGAAAGAATACCAGGCGGTCATCCACCGACTGACTCGACACACGCGTGAGGACGAGGATGCGCTCACCGATCTACTCAACGAGCGGATGCGCGGTGGTTGGCAGCCCACGATGATGTCACAGGACGAGCAGCGCCTCACCATCATTTTTCAGCGCGAGACAGACACCGAACGATCCTGATCGCCTTTGCAGAACAGCTCGGACGTGTTTCACACACGCCACATGCGTTTCTGCGATGAAGACTGCCGCGAGGGCAAAGCGCACAGGGCGCACCCTAACGCGAACCAGGTCACCATCACCGAGTGAATCGTGGAGATCGAGTTCGTCGGCGCCGCGCGCGAAGTCACCGGATCGTGTCACGTGCTCCGTGTTGCCGGGAAGACCGTATTGCTGGATTGCGGTCTGTTTCAGGGCAAGCGGAATGAGAGTCACGAGAAGAATCTCCGGCTTCCACTGGCCATCGAGGAGATCGATGCCGTGGTGCTGTCACACGCGCACATCGATCATGCTGGTCGCCTGCCATTTCTCGTGCGACATGGGTACGAAGGGACAATCTGGTGCACTCCGGCCACGCGCGACCTGTGCGCCGTGATGCTCGCCGACTCGGCGCACATTCAGGAGAAGGACGCCGAGTTTCTCGCGCGGCGCGGCAAGGAGGCCATCGAGCCGTTGTACTCGATGCGGCACGCGACGCGTACGATCGAACTCATGACGGCCGTTCCGTACCGGCGCGCATTCGATGTCGTCCCCGGAGTTCGCGCGACGTTCATCGATGCCGGTCACATTCTCGGCTCGGCCTCGGTGATGCTGGATTGCACCGAGGCCAACACGACTCGTCGGTTCGTTTTCTCCGGAGACATCGGCCGATCCGGACTGCCCATCATCCGCGATCCTGAACCGCCTGACGGTGCAGATGTCCTCATCATGGAATCGACGTATGGAAATCGGACGCACGAATCCACCGATGGTGCGCGCGCGCGGCTAGCCGCCGTCGTTCGCGAAACCGCCGCGCGCGGGGGCCGAGTCCTGATTCCCGCGTTCGCGGTCGGACGGACGCAGGAGCTGGTGTACGACCTGCACGTGCTCGCGGCGGCGGGCGCGATTCCGTCCATCCCGATTTACATCGACAGTCCACTCGCGATCGACACCACGTCGGTGTTCGAGATGCATCCCGATGTGTTCGATCACGGCGAAGATCTCGTTCGAACCGTCACCGACCTGTTTCGATTCGAGCTCGTGCACTACACGCGCGATGTCGAGGCATCGAAAGCGATCTCCAGGACGAACGGCCCGATGGTGATCATCGCGGCGTCGGGTATGGCGGAAACGGGACGCATTCTCCACCATCTCGCGCAGGGCGCATCGGATCCGCGGAACACGATACTGATCGTAGGATTCCAGGCCGAGCACACGCTCGGGCGCCGCATCGTCGAGCGCCAGCCAACGCTGCGCATCTTCGGTGACGACGTGCCACTACGTGCTCAGGTCGAGGTGGTCAGCGGATACAGCGCTCACGCCGACAGACAGGAGTTGGGCTCGTGGCTAGACCGAGTGAGCGAGCGATCCCCTGCGCTCCGTCAGGTGTGGCTCGTGCATGGTGAGCCACCTGCACAGGACGAACTCGCGACAACCTTACGTGCGAAGGGATTCACCGTCGGGTGCCCGTCGCCTCAGGAGCGACACGGATTTTGAGCACTGCGCCGCGCACGAGTCAGATGGCAGGTGACCGGCGGCTGTCGACGCCGGAGCGCATCCTGTATGCGGCCGCGACGCGAATCGTGGCCGGAGGCACGGCGAACCTGAGCATGCAGGACGTCGCCGACGCGGCAGGCGTCAGCAAAGGGCTCATCCACTATCACTTCCACGACAAGGAAACACTGCTCACGCGGCTGATCGAATGGATGACACAGGAATCCATCGATCGAGAGGCCGCGACGTTGGCGCTCAGTGCACCCAAGACCGCGGTGGACGACCTCTGGACCTGGGTTGCTGGGGAAATCGACCGTGGCCATTTGCGTGTGCTGAACGAGCTCGCGCAGGAGCGGGGGCCGCTGATCAGCGATGCCATTCGACGGTCCGCCCGCGTGCGCCGGGAGGCCGCGATGGTCACTGTGGACCGCCTGTTTGCTCTGCTCGAGCTGCGTCCGCGGGTTCCGGTTCAGTTGCTCGCGGACGTGATCGTCGCGTTCATCGACGGGCTCGCGATCCACGCCTCGCTCGCGCCCGACGCGAACCATCGGGTGGCCTTCGACGTCCTCTGGCTCTCCCTGCTCAGTCTCGCGGAGTAGCCGATTGGTTAGTTTCGCCGCATGAAGTCGTCATTGCGTCTCGGCAGTCGTGTTCTGATCGGAGTCATGATTGCCGTGATCGCAACGTGGGTCGCGTCGGCGGCTGCCGTGGTGGTCTGGGGCACGCGGGACAGGGCACGTGCATCCGATGCGATCGTCGTCCTTGGGGCAGCGCAGTACGTCGGTCGCCCGTCGCCGGTGTTGCGCGCGCGACTGGATCACGCGCTCGACCTCTGGCATCGTGGACTCGCCCCGAGGCTGATTGTGACTGGCGGCATGGGCGTCGGGGACACGACGAGTGAAGCCGCCGTGAGTCGCAACTACGCGCTGCGCCACGGTGTGCCGGATACGGCGATTCTCATGGAGAACGAGGGTCGCACCACACGGGAATCACTCGCCGCAGTCTCGACCATCATGCACGCGCGGCAGCTGCACAGCGCGATCCTGGTGAGCGATCCGTTCCACATGCTGCGCCTCCGCGTCCTATCGACGCAGTACGGCGTGGACGCGTACACGTCACCCACAAAGACGAGTCCCATCTCGGCCAATCGGGGGCAGGCGCTTGGCTACGTGCTGAGTGAGTCGATCAAGGTGCCGATGATGATCGTCGCGCATACGTTTGCGCTCGATCAGCCCTAGGTGGCATGGCTGCCACCGCACGCTAGCGCTGCGACGCGAGACCGCCCACCCTACTGCACTGCCGCAGGATGCACGGTCGGATGCGTTCACCATTCGGGATCGACGGTATCTCGCACGCCGCAGGCGTCGTGCTATCAGTGGTTGGATCGGCGCGCGCGCTCGCGGCTCAGGTCATTCGCGAGCCGGTGCTCCTGTTCGAGCCGGGTGTGGTGACCATTAACGCCGCGTCCGCTCCGTTGCCGACGGGCTCATCGACCGGGCTCAACGGAGAGTCGGACAGTCTCTACGTCAACGACCTCGTCATCCAAGGCGCCGCGCTGTTCCCCATCGGACAGAAATTGATGGCCGACATGGGGTCGCTCTGGTCACGCCTGACGATTTATGGAATACGCGAGCAGAATCTGACGCCGTCGCGTAACGCCACAACGCAGAAGGTCGATCGGCTCAACCCGACATTTCTGTACGGCGTTTCGATTCCGATCTGGAGCGCGAGAGATTCCGGCCATGCACCATGAGCGCGTTGGAGATCCACTGCCAGTACGCGTCGCTCCCGACGTGACCAACATCGTTGTGCCCGGCGTCGCGAACGACGAGCAGCTCACCGGGTACGCGTGCTCTCGCGAACAGCTCGCGACCCATCGCCACCGGCACGAGCCAGTCGCGTTCGCCGTGTGAGATCCAGACCGGGACATCGATCCCGTCGAGGCGCGTACGAGTGTCGTAGTGCACGCGCGCGATGAGCTTCCAAAGCACCTGAACGGGGCGCGTGGACACGATGCGCGCCATGTCTCGCGCGGACGTGAACGGCGACTGCAGCAGGAGAGCCGTCACGGACTCCGGATGCGCACCGAGCACCTCAGCGGCGAGCTCTGTCGCGACGGCGCTGCCGAGCGAATGACCATACACCGCGATCGGCGGAGTTGCGTCGTGAGAGGCAGTGCTCGTCGTGCTCGCTATCGCATGCGCCATACGCCACGCCGCTCGCGCGTCTCGCTGAACGCCGACATACGTCGGCGCACCAGATAGTCCGCCGTACCCACGATACTCCGCGAGCAGGACGCACCATCCCGTTCTCCGGGCGAGCTCCTGCCCCCATGCGATCTGCCACGTCGCCAGATCGGCGTTTCCGTGAAAGGCGACCAGTACGCCGCGTCGTGTTCCGGCCGGGTCAACTCGATAGCCGTACAGCGGCTGGCCGTCGTCGGCGGTGTACTCGACGCGTCGCGCACCCGACGGTGCGGTCGGCGATTCAACAGGCGGCGGCTGGTATGCAATGCGCTCCTGCTGCCACCACACGCCGCCGACCATCGCGACGAGCAGCATCACTGCGCCGATCACGACGACCGCGACGGTCAGCAACAGTGCGGTCATCCGGTTACGCACACGCCAACGGGGTTCCTCTGAATATTGGGGAGGTACAAGTTACGCGAATGCAAATACCGATCGACACCTTTCGATTGCCGAACGGATTGTTTGTCACGCTCTCCGAGGACCACACGGCCCCGCTCGTTGCGGTGAACCTCTGGTACCACGTCGGATCTGCGAACGAACGCGCCGGTCGCACCGGATTCGCGCATCTCTTCGAGCACATGCTCTTTCAGGGCTCGGCGAACGTCGCGGCGAACGAACACTTCGAGCTCGTTCAGCGGGCAGGTGGAACGCTCAACGGCTCCACGTGGCTCGACCGGACCAACTACTTCGAGACGGTACCGTCGAACCAACTTGCGCTCGCGTTATGGTTGGAGGCCGATCGCATGGGCCGGCTGCTGCCCGCGATGACGCAGCAGAAGCTCGACACGCAGCGCGATGTGGTGAAGAACGAGCGTCGATGGTCGGTGGACAACCAGCCGTACGGCACGTGGTGGGAAAAACTACCGGCGCTGGCGTTTCCTCCGGACCACCCGTTTCACCACTCGCTCATCGGGTCGATGGAAGACCTGTCCGAAGCGAGCCTCGATGACGTCGCGCAGTTCTTCGCGACGTACTACACGCCCGACAACGCGGTGCTCTCGATCGCCGGTGACTTCGACCCTGACGAAGCGCGTCGGCTGGTCGAGGAGTACTTCGGTCCGATCGCGCGTGGGGCCGACCGCCCACCGCTCCCGCCGATGACGGTACCGCCGACGTTCGGAGAGTGGCGGCGCGAGGTCGTGAGTGACGCGGTGATGCTGCCGCGGCTCTACCTCGCATTCCGGTCGCCGGTGTTTGGCAGTGAAGCGTACTACGCGGCCAGCGTCACCGGAGCAATTCTCGGCATGCGGCGTGGCAGCAGGCTTCACCGCACACTGGTGCGCGAGCGACAAGTCGCCGCGGAGGCGACCGCGTTCACGTTCGACCTGCCGAAAGGCAGTGACCTCCTCGTCATCGACGTCACGGCGCGGCCGGGCGTCGAAGCCGAAGTAATGGAGCGTGAAGTCGCGCGCGAGATCGACGTCCTGCAAACCGACGGCGTGACGAGCGACGAGCTCGAACGCGCGGTCGCGCTCATCGAAACTGATTTCATCGCGTCGATGCAAGCGGCCGGCGAACGTGCCGACAAGCTCTCCCTATTCGCGACCTACTTCGGCGACCCTCGACTCCTGAACGAGCAGGTCGCACGGTACCGGAGCGTCAAGGCGGGGGATGTGAACGCATTCGCGCGCGAGCGACTCGGCGCCGACAACCGGGCGAGCCTTCTGTACGTGCCGCGGGATGGAGACGCGGAAACGTCCGACGTGGACACTCTGGCAGCGAGCGGCGCATGACCATCGCTCAAGCCCCACGACGACCGACTCCCGGCCCGACGCGGGATTATCGGTTCCCGGCGTTCGAGCGCCTAACGCTAGACAACGGTCTCACCGTCGTCGTCGCGCCGGTTGCCAAACTCCCGGTGGTGACCGTCATGGCGCTGGTCGATGCCGGCGCCGCCGCCGACCCCCGCGGCCAGGAAGGCGTCGCTCAACTCACGGCGCACGTGCTGGCAGAGGGAACGGAACGGAGCAACGGTGCGGAGCTCACCGAGCGGTTCGAGCGGCTCGGCACCGCGCTCGACACGAGCGCCGACTGGGACAGCTCCACCATCCGCATCACCGTCACGCCGCAACGATTGCCCGAGGCGCTGGCGCTGGTCGCGGAGGTGATCCGCACGCCGAGCTTCTCCGAGCGCGAAGTCGAGCGGCTCAAGCAGGAGCGACTCACTGAGCTGCTGCAGCAGCAGGCCGAGCCGCGCGGGCTGGCCGACGACATGTTCGGACGGTTCGCGTACGCACCAGACTCGCGTTATGCGGTTCCCGACGGTGGCGTGGAGTCGACCGTGGCCGCGCTCAACCGTGACGCGGTCCGCGAGTTCTATCGCGCGCGTTATGCACCGCGCAGCACGACGTTGATCATCGTGGGCGATATCGCCCACGATGCGGCTCGGGCGCTGGCGAGTGACGCGTTCGGAACGTGGAGCGGCCCGGCCGTGCCGCGGGCGGCCGTGTCCGACCAACCGGCGACGCGGACGCGAACCATCCATGTCGTCGGGAAGGCGGATGCACCACAGTCGGAGCTTCGTGTGGGGCACGTGGGAGTGCCGCGACTCCATCGCGATTTCTTTCCCATCGTGGTGATGAATGCGATACTCGGCGGCCTCTTCTCCTCGCGCATCAATCTGAACCTTCGCGAGGAGCACGCGTACACCTACGGCGCGTTCTCCTCGTTCGACTGGCGACGTGAAGCCGGACCGTTCACGGTGGCAACCGCGGTGCGGAGCGATGTCACGGATGCGGCCGTGCGCGAGATCCTGCTCGAGATCGAGCGCATGCAGATGACGGAGGTTTCGGACGCCGAGCTCACGCTGGCGACGAGCTATCTCGATGGCGTGTTTCCCATTCGATTCGAGTCGACCACGGCAATCGCGAACGCGCTCGCGAGCCTCGTGTCGTACGGGCTGCCTGACGACTATTTCGACCGCTATCGCGCGAACGTTCGATCAGTCAGCGCGGGCGATGTTCTGCGAGCGGCGCGCGAGTACCTGCGCGTGGACGAGCTACAGATCGTCACGGTCGGTGATCCGACCGTCGTGCGAGCGCCGCTCGAGTCGTTAGGTCTGGGAACGGTGCGAGTCTATGACGCCGAGGGCAGCCCCTCGGCCTGAGGGTGAGCTCGGCATTCACCGCGCGTGGCCAGAAGGTCGCCGCGAACGGCCACGAACCGTCGCAACTAGCGCACAGCGGCCATTTCGATAGGCCGCTGTGTCGCACGGCATCGACGCTGGGTTAAGCCAGTCATCTCGACTGCCCTTGGCGTGGTTCGTGTGATCGAAGTCTGTTGCACGCGACTCGGCGATCACCCCTCCTGCGCGATCATGATATCCGCAGCCACGGCCCATGGGCCCCATCAGGAGCACATCGTGAGCGACAGTCCCCGCGTTTCGACCCGTCGAATGTATTCCGGCCGGATCATCAATCTGGACATCGACACCGTGCGCTTTCCCAACGGCACGATCGGCGAGCTGGAGATGATCCGTCACCCCGGGGCGAGTGCAGTCGTTCCCTTCCTCACCGACCCTGCCGGCGACGACCCGACGGTGCTCCTGATTCGCCAGTACCGGTATGCCGCCGAGCGATATCTGTACGAGGTGCCGGCGGGCCGGCTCGACCCCGGTGAAGCGCCCGACGCATGTGCCCGCCGTGAGTTACGGGAGGAAACGGGTTGTCAGGCGGAGCGTGTCGAACACCTGATCACGATGTACACGACTCCCGGCTTCACGGATGAGAAAATTCATCTGTTCATGGCCACCGGAATTACCCGCGGTGAGGACGCACGCGAAGCCGACGAGTTCATCGAGACGGAAACCATGCCCTTATCGAGGGCATTGAGTCTCGTGGAACGGGGGGAAATTCAGGACGGCAAGACGGCGCTCACACTGATGTACGCGGCGGGATTCAAGGCCGGACGTTAGCAACACGACACACAAGTGTCCTCTTCGATGTCGCCGAAAGTGGACGATCGACACGTTTCTGACTGTAACACCCTTTCGCTGACAGCGCGCTAACACACTGCCACATAGCTTCTTAGACGATTCCTTCAATCATGCCGGCTCGGGGCACACCGCGTGCTTTACTACGTGCCCGAAAGCGGGAGGAGGTGCACGATACGAATCACGTTCCGTCAGACTCTGGCATTTCCCGAAGCTATCAAACGGAGTGAGAACTATGGCTGACGTCGCAATCAAGCGAGCGGTTTCGCTGCCTGGAGCGGCTGTCAGAGAAAGGCTGCGCACGCTGGACGACTCGGCGGTTGTTACTGCGTTTCTCGGCGGCGAGGAGCGGGCGTTCCAAGAGCTAGTCGAACGTTACCAGACTCGACTATTGAATTTCGTCTATCGGACGATTGGTGACAGGGAGAAGGCTGAGGACCTCGTGCAGGAGGTGTTCATCCGGGTGCACCGACACCTGCACCGATTCGATCGGTCGAAGAAGTTCTCGACCTGGATCTATACGATCGCGTCGAACCTGGCGAAGAACGAGCTCCGCAACCGCTCGCGGAACCCGTTGGTGCTGTTCCAGACAATCAAGAAGAACTGGCAGGATGAGGAGCGTCCCCTGCAATTCGAGGACAGCAACTCTCGGCCGGACGACATGTACCGCAAGCGGCATCTCCGCGAGCTGGTCGAAGAGTCGGTGGAGCGACTGCCGGAGCACCACAAGCAGGTGTTCATCCTCCGCGAGCTCGAAGGGAAGTCGTACGAGGAGATCGCGGAAATCACCGCCTGCAATCTCGGAACAGTGAAGTCTCGGCTGAATCGCGCGCGGAATTCGTTTGCCGAAATCATCGCGCCGGCGCTGGACTGAGTCGCACTGATCTGGACTGATATCACGGCCCGACGTACAGTCGGTTGACATAGAAATGACCCCGGCCTGCAGCTCCAGTCGAGCATGGCAGCCGGGGTCGTGTGTCACGTGTGGGAACCCCTTCCGTGACGCGGCGCACCCCCGTATCCTGGAACCACGCCTCCACGGGCGGGTACGGTTATGCGGATCATACGTGGGGTTTTTCTCGCCGATGGATTGTCGCGCTTTTCGAAATCAACACGTCGCGTACGTCGACGACTTTCTTCCAGGCGAAGCAGTCGTAGCCATGCAGCGCCATTTGCTCGAGTGCGAGCGATGCGCGGCGCATGACGCGAAGATTCGGCGGTCGCTGTTGCTGTTCCGGAATCTTCCGCCCGTCGAGACGTCTCCGGATTTCTACTCGCGCCTGAGTGCTCGCATCGAATCCGAGCGTGCGGCGCCGAAGCAGCCGATGTTCGCCGCGCGCGGCCCGGGTATCGGAATGTTCATGGGCGTTGCCGCGAGCGTGGTGACCGTGGGCTACTTGGCCGCAGCGTCGCTGCACTGGACGGCGCCACGCGGTGATGTGGTGCTCGCACCAGTGGTGGCGACCGAGCCGGCGGTTGTTGCGCCGTCCGTCGAGAATCAGGCGCTGGTCGCATCGGTCTCGGCGGGTATGCCGGTGTGGCCAATGGTGCTGTTCGCCGAGCAGGCGCCGATGCGGTTTGCGCAGGTGCAATTCACACGGGCGAGCTGGAAGCGATAGCTGTAAACGCGATCGACCGCGTCGTCCCCGGGATGACTCTCTCAGAGAGCTTCAGCCCGGGGATTTTTGCGTCCGTAGCGGGACGCTCGCCTCTATATTAGGCGCTATGGCTGCCGCGAACGCTCACCGGGATCTGCGCAAGGGAATACAACAGCGCGCCTTCGAGCGAGCCTACTATTTCTACGGCGACGACGAGTATCTGAAGGACGAGATGCTTCACCAGGTCATCGATGCCGCTGTCGACCCAGCCACGCGCGACTTCAATCTCGATGTCAGGCGCGGCGGCGAGGTCGACGCGGAGTCGTTGTTGTCGCTGCTATCAACGCCGCCGATGATGGCGGAGCGACGCGTGGTCGTGGTGAGGGACGTGCAGGCGCTCAAGAAGGACGCGCGCGCCGCGTTGGAGCGCTATCTGGCCGCACCTGCGCCGAGCGTCGTCGACGTCGTTGCGGTGCTCGTCGCCCCAGTCGGTGCGAAGGCGGACAGCGCGTTGTGCACTGCCGCAACCCCGGTGGCGTTCGAGCCGTTGACCGGCGATCGGGTGCCGAAGTGGATCACACATCACGTGACGACGGTCCTCAAGTCCACCATCACGCCGAGCGCGGTGGACCTGCTCATCAGCGCAGTCGGGAACGACCTCCCGCAGCTCGCGGCGGAGCTGGACAAGCTGGCGAGCTACGCGAACGGCGCGCCCATCGATGAGGATGCGGTGAGCGCCGTCGTCGGCGTGCGCCGCGGAGAGACGTTAGGCGACCTGCTCGACCGCGTCCTCGCGCACGACGCGCCAGGAGCGCTCAGGGTGATCGATCACGTCCTCGCTCAGCCAAAGACGACCGCCGTCTCCATCGTGATGGCGCTGACGACCCAGATGCTGGCCCTCGCATGGGCGCGGGCGGCGCGGGATCGCGGGTTTCCGTCAGTCGGCATCGAGCGGGAACTGTTCAACCTGCTCAAAGAAAGCGGTGGCGTCTCTGGCCGGCCGTGGGGAGAGGCCGTCAGCGCGTGGAGCCGCGCGTTAGGCGGATGGAGCGCATCGGAGCTCGAAACGGCGATCGACGCGCTGCTCGCCGCCGACTTCGCACTCAAGGAATCCCGACTGTCCTCCGACGAACAAGTCATCGCCTCGCTCGTCCTCACCCTCTGCGGGGCGCCTCGCCGCGCCGCCGCGTAGGCTCGAGGCCTCGACGTACGCCGAGATGAACATGCCATCGATGTATCGTACCGTTCTGTGGTCCTGGCTCACGCTGCCGGCCTGGGCTTCCTTCGCTCTCGCGCAGGGCGCTCAGGGCGGTGCGCGAACCGTCGACCCCGTATTCACGCGCGCACAGCAAATGGTGACAGCCGGCCAGGACGTCGCGGGTCGCGCTGTGATCGACTCGGTGTTGGCCGTGACCCCGGAAGACACCCCGCGTTATGCAGAGGCGCTGTTCTGGCGCGCGACGTTCAGTAAAACGGCTGCCGCGGCCGAACGGGATTATCGGCGCATCAGCATCGAGTATCCGCTGTCGCCACGTGCGCAGGAGTCGCTGCTGCGCCTCGCGCAACTCGAGAAAACGAGAGGCGACCGGGCCAGCGCACGTGTGCATCTCGAGCGTATCCAGCGCGAGCATCCGACCGGGCCAACGAGTGTGCGCGCGAGTGTCACGCTGGCACAGCTCGCGTTCGATGATGGAGACGCAGTGGCCGCGTGTGCGGCGGTGGCCGTGGCGCGCGGCGGGCTGACCGCCGCGGACGTCGAGTTGCGCAATCAGGTGGATTATTTCGGTCCGCGATGCGCGAACCTCGCCGCGACGCCGACCCGCAACACCACCCTGGACACTGCCGCGTCTCCACCCGCGGCTGCGCGACGAACGCCGCCGCCCGCGGCCGAGACGCGCGAGTACAGCGTTCAGGTCGCGGCGTACGACACGCGCGCCGCGGCTGATACGCTGGCCAAACGGCTCGCGGCTCGCGGGTACTCCGTCCGTGTCGCGGGAGACAGCAAACCGTATCGGGTTCGCGTCGGGCGCTACGCGACGCGGGACCGTGCGAACGATGCAGCGCGTCAGATGGCGAAAGCGAACGTGTCCGGTGTTGTCGTCACAGCGGAGCCGCGATGAGCCGCGATGCCACGCCGCTGATGCAGCAGTACCGGGAGATCAAGTCCCGTCATCAGGATGCCATCCTGCTGTTTCGCATGGGCGACTTCTACGAGATGTTCTATGACGATGCCGAGATAGCGTCGCGGCACCTCGGGCTGACGCTGACGGCGCGAAACAACGGCGGTGCCGCAGAGGTGCCGCTCGCGGGCGTGCCGGTGAAGGCGGTTGGCGAGTACCTTCGCCGGCTCGTGCAACAGGGGTTTCGCGTCGCGATCTGCGAGCAGGTGGAGGATCCGAAGCTCGCGAAGGGAATCGTGCGTCGCGAGGTCGTCGAAACAGTCACGCCGGGCGCCGCGTTCTCGGATGATCTGCTCGATGGCGCGCGCAACAACTTCCTGTGCGCGGTCCATACGGTGGGGGATACCATCGGGATCGCGGCCGCCGACGTATCGACGGGCGAGTTCCGCCTAACGATGGCGAGTGGCACGGACGCGCCGGCGATGCTGGCGCGGTTCGCACCCCGCGAGATCCTGATGCCGCGCGGTGGAGCGGATGGGGCGACGTCCGCTCCACCGCGGGCGGAAGGCGCGCTGGTCACGGAGCGAGATGCCTGGGAGTTCGATCCCGCGCTCGCGGCCGACGAGATCGCACGACACTTCAATGTGATGTCGATTGGTGGTCTCGGGATCGATCCCGATGCCACGAGCGCGATCGGCGCCGCCGGCGCGTTGCTGCGTTACCTGCGCGAGCTCCAGCCCGGCGGCGTGCCGCACCTCGCGCGCCCGGTGCTCGAGCGGAGCGGCGGCACGATGCCGCTCGACGAGATGACGCGGCGCAACCTCGAGCTCGTGGAGTCGCTGCGCGGTGGAGACGCCGCCGGCGCGCGCGGGGCCGAGCTGTCCGGCACGCTGTTAGGCGTGTTCGACCGTACGCTAACGCCGATGGGCGCACGCTTGATGCGGCGGTGGTTGTTGGCGCCACTCGTGGACCGCGCGGCGATCGACGAGCGGCTCGACGCCGTCGCGGTGCTGGTCAGCGCCTCGCTCGTTCGCGCGTCCGTGCGCTCCGCGCTCGACGGCGTGCGTGACCTCGAGCGCCTCGCCAGCAAGACCGCGGCCGGCCGGTCGACCCCGCGTGAGCTCCGCGCACTCGGAGACTCCCTCCTGCGGATGCCGGCGGTCGAGCAACCGATGAAGTCGTTAGGCGCGGTGGGCGCGCTCGCCGGAATCGCCGCACGATGGGACGCGTGTCCCGAGATCGCCGACCTGATCGTCAGCACGCTCGTCGATCGTCCGCCGAACGCGATCGGCGAAGAAGACGCGATTCGTCCGGGGGTCGATCCGGATCTCGACGCCCTTCGCGTGCTCCGCAGCGGCGGGAAGGACGCCATCGCCCAGATCCAGGCGGTCGAGCGCGAGCGCACGGGCATCACGTCGCTCAAGGTCGGCTACAACCGGGTCTTCGGCTACTACATCGAGATCTCGAACGCGAACCGTCATCTGATCCCGGCGGACTACCAGCGACGACAGACGCTCACCGGCGCCGAGCGGTACGTGACGCCGGCGCTCAAGGAATACGAAGAGCGCGTGCTGACGGCGACGGAGCGCATCGAGGAGCGCGAGCGCGAGCTCGTGGACGATCTTCGGAGCGTTGTCGGCGCGCAGATCCGGCGGCTCCAGGACGCCGCCGCCGTCGTGGCCGAGCTGGACGTTCTCGCGACGTTCGCCGAAGTGGCGGAGCGGGAGGGGTACACGCGGCCGGAGATGACGGACGACTTCGCGCTCGAGATCGATGGCGGGCGGCATCCCGTCGTCGAGCGGATGATGCCGCGCGAGCAGTTCATACCTAACGACACGCGACTCATCGACGACGCGCGGCTCATCATTCTCACGGGCCCGAACATGGCGGGTAAGTCGACGATCCTGCGCCAGATTGGGTTGATCGTGCTCATCGCGCAGGTCGGCAGCTTCGTGCCCGCAGCGCACGCGCGCATCGGCATCGTGGACCGCGTGTTCACGCGCGTCGGCGCGAGCGATAACCTCGTACGCGGCCAGTCGACGTTCATGGTCGAGATGGCGGAGACGAGCGCGATCCTGCATACGGCCACGCGGCGGAGCCTCGTCCTGCTCGACGAAATCGGTCGCGGGACCTCGACGTACGACGGCGTGTCGATCGCCTGGGCCGTGAGCGAGCACCTTCACGACCGGCTTGGCTGCAAGACCGTGTTCGCCACGCACTATCACGAGCTGACGCAGCTCGCGGACGAATTAGACGCAGTGCGAAACTATAACGTCGCCGTGCGTGAGGTGGCCGGCCCGAACGGTGCTGCCCCGCAAGTGTTATTTCTGCATCGCCTGCAGCCCGGCGGCGCGGACCGTTCGTACGGCATCGAAGTCGGCCGGCTGGCCGGGTTGCCGGCGCCGGTGTTAGCGCGCGCCCGCGAGGTGCTCGCGCTGCTCGAGGGGGAAGGCGCGCAGATGGCGTCGGCGCTCGCGCCGAAGGCCGGACTCTCACCGTCGACTCGACCCGGTCCACGGCCGCAGCCGCCCGCTCTCCCCTCGCCCCAACTCGCCCTCTTCAGCGCGCCGCATCCGGTTGTCGAGCGGTTGCGCGAGTTGGACGTGAACACGATGACCCCGCTGCAGGCGCTCGAACTGCTGGCTCGGCTCGCTGACGACGCGCGTGGACACGCGTGATGCGGC